>JGI20157J14317_10000061_pt1 | contig 104607 bp, 92 predicted proteins | sample COG_07_FD_14317 | JGI IMG/M metagenome (IMG submission 14317)
CTTGAGAAGGGCATTGTTGATGCCGCCGATGCTTCTGTTTACATCAATAACCATGCCTCAGGGATGCACAAAATTGCGAAATACCCGCTCTATCCAGGCATTCACTCTATGGCTAACCTTCAGACAATCATCAACAAAAGTGTATGGGATAAAATGTCTAAGCCAGAGCAGGCTGCTATGGAAACGCTGACCTATTCAGTATGGTCTTCTATGCTTCGTGATTCACGTCTTGATGGCCTTGACCAAGTTGCAAAAGATAAAGCAGCTGGTGATTTGGAAATTATTGATTGGTCAACAGTAGAGCGTAAGAAATTCCGCGAAATTGCTGTTGCAGCATGGTACGATTTTGCTGGTAAGAGCCCACTTGCAAAAGAAGCTCTTGATTCAAACCTATCTTACATGCGCAAGATTGGTCTTATCGACTAATCATCTATTCGCTTTTCTGTGAATAGTTATGATATCTTTAGTACAGGCGGTCTTCGGGCCGCCTGTTTTTTCATGATAACCATTTTTATATGGCCATTTTTTTCATGTCTTATCGGAGCACTTCTACATGACATCTAGACCATCTGACTTTAGCCTGCCTTTTTCAGCCAATCTTGGCTTCCTCTGGACAGAGCATGCGCTGCCCGATGCTATTCGCGCCGCCGCCGCCGCTGGGTTTGGCGCGGTGGAATGTCACTGGCCGTATGATGTGGATGCTGCTGAAATCAAACAGGTGCTCGCAGAAACAGGACTTCCTATGCTGGGTCTCAATACCCGCCGCGGGGATGTTGCGGCTGGTGATAATGGTGTGTGTGCCATTCCGGGGCGTGAGGCTGAAGCACGGGCTGTGATTGATGAAGCAATTGGCTATGCCGGCGCTATTGGGTGCCGCAATGTGCATGTGATGGCAGGCAAGACGGCGGTTGATTCTGCTAGTACGGCCTGTTTTGTTGAAAATCTAAAATATGCGGCAGACAAGGCAGATGCTGCTGGTTGCGGCCTGCTGATTGAACCGCTGAATACCCGAGATGCCGCAGGCTATTTCCTTACCTCACTTGAACAGGCTGCCGATATTCTGGATAAGGTAGGGCGCCCTTCTGTGAAAATTATGTTTGATTGCTATCACATTCAGATCATGCAAGGTGACCTTGTTATGCGGGCACGTGCCTTTGCAGATATGATAGGCCATATCCAGTTTGCTGGTGTACCAGACAGAGGCGAGCCAGACAAAAGTGAGATTGATTATAGCTTTGTGCTGCCGCAATTATGCGAAGACGGCTATGATAGCTTCTTGGGCGCAGAATACCGGCCAAGGACAACAACAGATGCAGGCCTTGGCTGGATGGAGCGGTTTCGCCGCTAGGGCGTGTCGGCGCGCTGGGCACGGCTTTTCTCAAGAGCATGTTCGCGCATCAGCACATACAAGCCCGACGTCACGATAATCCCCATCCCGATAAAGCTAGTAGTGTTTGGCAGATCGCTAAAGACAATAAGACCAAAAATAGTTGCCGAAACAAGCTCTAGATATTGTAGTGGGCCCAAAATCGTGACCGGGCAGAACCGGAATGCATAGGTTAAAAACATATGTGCAATGGTTGCTGTTAGCCCAACGCCCGCCAGCAGTAGCATATCATAGAATGATGGCCAGACAGGGTCGAGATATGCATTTCCGCTTCCCTCATAGATAATGATAACTGGCACGATAATAAGAGCCGCTGCGATAGATGTATTGAGCTGAAGGGTAATCGGCGCGATATGTTGCGCCATCTTGCGGGTTAGAAGCAGGTAGAACGCAAAGCAAACCGCTGTTCCGATGGGAAACAGAGAGGCAAATCCTATCGTGTCATATTGTGGCTGAATAACAAGCAAAGCACCGGAAAACCCAACGCCGCAGGCACTAAGGCGTCGCCAGCCAAGCTTCTCTTTTAATAAAACAGCCGCAAGAAGAAGTAAGATAAAAGGCTCAACAAAAAAGATAGCAAGCGCATCTGCAAGCGGCAGGTCGCGCAAAGCAGCAAAAAAGAGACTGGAGGCGCTCAGAATAAGCGCGCCACGTGTCAGATATAACAGGCTTTCTGAACCTGATGGCAAGAGCCGCCCGCCAAACCATAAGGCAAAGGGCAGAATAATCACAATCTGCACAACAAATCGTGAAGCAGAGATCTGAAACAAAGGAATAGTTTCCCCTGCAAGCTTGGCAAAAACATCAATTGTTGGACCAAAAACAACAAAGCCAAGCATCAGAAGAATACCAAGAACAGGACGCATCATAGCGTTATGGGTGGCTTGTGTAGACACAGGAATGAGACACTTCTTTCATAACTTCGCTGTACGGGCAGTCGTTCCGGTATAGCTGAAATCGGTAGGATGTAAATGTGGATTATGCTAACTCTAATAGCCTTAGTCCGTAATGTACTGTTTTCCTAGCAGGTGATTTTTATGACTTCCTTTTCTTTGTCTTCATGGCGCCGCCCAGAAATTCTGTTGATGGTGATGGCGGGCGCCATGCCGATTGCCTTCTGGTCTTGGTCTGTTCTGTTGAATAATTTCACGATTGAGTTCGCCAATTTTACCGGCCGTGAAATTGGGATATTACAGTCGCTGCGCGAAGTGCCTGGCTTTTTATCGTTTCTGGTTGTTTATCTGCTTCTGGTGATTGCAGAACAAAGGCTGGCCCTTCTGGCGCTTGGTATATTGGGTGCTGGGGTTGCGATGACGGGATATTTTCCGACAGTCATCGGGCTTTATATCACAACGGTTATCTCCTCAATTGGCTTTCACTATTATGAAGCCTGCAACCAGTCTTTGACCTTGCAGTGGCTCGATAAGAAGACAGCGCCAGAAACGATGGGGAAAATCTATGGCGTTGGCGCCTTCACCCAGCTGCTTACGCTTAGTGTTATTCTGTGTGTCTATATGGCGGGTGTTGGCTCGTTCTCATGGGAAGCGCTTGCCGGCACTGATGGCCTTGTGAACGATATTTCATCATACCAGCTCTTTTATGTTGGGGCGGGAATTGTCACTATCTTAATGGCGTTATTTGCGTACATGGCATTTCCTCATTTTGGGGAGAAAGTCTTTCAGCGTCGCCAGATTATTCTGCGCAAACGATACTGGCTTTACTATGCGCTTACCTTTATTGCAGGCGCGCGCCGGCAGATTTTTCTGGTTTTTGCTAGTTTCCTTATGGTGGAGAAATTTGGCTACTCGCTGGCGCAGATTACAGCATTATTTCTGTTAAATGCGGCCTTTAATATGTGGCTTGCCCCGCTGGTTGGTAAAATCATCGGCCGGGTAGGTGAGCGCGTTGCTCTTGTTGTTGAATATATAGGCCTCATCATTGTGTTTATTGCCTATGCCTTTGTTGAAAGCGGCACAGTGGCAGCAGGGCTTTATGTAATTGACCATATGTTCTTTGCCTTTGCGATTGCTATCAAAACCTACTTCCAAAAAATTGGCGCGCCTGAAGATATGGCAAGCACAGCAAGCGTTGCCTTTACGATTAATCATATTGCTGCTGTCGTGATCCCTGCGGCCTTTGGATTTATCTGGCTGATAAACCCATCTGCGGTATTTTTTGCCGGTGCTGCTATGGCGGCTCTCTCACTCATTCTATCTTTGAATGTGCCGCGTAACCCTGAAGAAGGCCATGAAGTTGTCTTTGGGCATCGTGGTGAACGGATTGCCGCATAAGCCGGGCTAACAGCCTTCTGCGAACCTAAATCTGGAAAGGAAGGGTATTACCAGAATTGGCAGGTTGCTGACACGCGTCCATTTGGTTGTGAGTCAACATAATCCTGACCGGGCTTTGCAAATCTGTAGCGCATCCCCCAAGAGGGTTTGTCAAAGTTCACAATTGTATCACCCCAGATAAGTTTCCCGCGGTGACGATGTTTTGCAACCTGTCAAAATGCTTCGTTATTGCCCATCCTAAAAGTCTGCTTTTCATTGGTTGGGCGCCATGTTTTCCACTCTTGATTGCTTTTTCTGACAAAAACCTCTTTGGTGAAAAAGCCTTCAAGTTTGAAATAACGAATTCCTAACCCTTTTACTTTGCATTCAATCGTTGTGGCTGCAAGTGTTGGCGTTGAGATGATTGCTGAAAGACACAAGCATAGGAGTAAAGTCCGAAACATCTATCTTAATCTGAAATAAATAATTTAAAAAAAGCCTACCCTTAATAAATGAAACCTTGCTACCTTAGTCAATATTTTTTGCTGATACATCAGGCATATATCAATCTGCTTTTTTTTATAAATAAGATAATAAAAATCGTGAAACACTAAAACAGTTACGCGCTACCAGGGCGCGTATGGGGAGAGAAAATGGATTACGTGCATTGGCAGTTTGACAAGGATGAAGACGGCACTGGCTGGATGGTGATGAATGTTGAGGGTAGTTCGGTCAATATTCTAAAACGGTCTGTTATCGAAGAAATGTCAGCGCTTGCTTGTCTCGGAAATTGAAGCAGATGATAGCCTAACAGGTCTTTGTTTTATCTCTGGCAAGCCGGGCGGATATGTCTATGGCGCTGATATAAACGAATTCTCTATTCTGCAAACCGAAGCTGAAGTTGCTGAATTAATGGATCTGGCACATGGCGTTTTTGCCCGCCTTGAAGCGCTGTCACTTCCCACCGCAACGGGTATAAATGGCATTGCTGTTGGCGGGGGGCTTGAAATAGCTCTGCCGTTTGGCCGGATTGTTGCTATCGATAGTCCGCGCACACAGCTTGGGTTCCCAGAGGTCAGTCTTGGTATTATGCCGGGCTATGGCGGCACAGGCCGCGCTGTTCGCCGCATTGGTGTCGCCCGCACGCTGGAGATGGTACTGACCGGCCGCATGGTGCGCGCCACTGAAGCTCTGGAATGGGGGCTTGTTGATGCGTTAGTTGGCAATGAGGATATGTTGCGTGGCGCGCTGAAGGATATGCTAACACTTGAGGCTCCAGAGGCAGTGCAGGAAACAGCTGAAGATATTACAGCGGCGCTCTCAGCTGCTGAAGATAAATATCTTAGCCGTGCACACCGCTATCAGGACCCTACACCGTTCAGAATTCTGGACCATTACAGGGCTGTGAGTTGTGATGCACAGAAGCTAACGGCAACCGAACGCGACAGCTTCCCAAACATGTTGCTATCTGAAACCAGTGTTCATTTGCGGCGTGTCTTTCAGATGACAGATGCTGTGCGTAAATCAGCGCGCGGCGATAGTAAAATTCAGACAGTTCATGTGATTGGGGCTGGCACTATGGGCGGCGATATTGCGGCTGTTGCAGCAATGCAAGGCTTTGATGTGACGCTAACAGACCGTGATGGTGCGGCTATTGATGCAGCTTTGGTGCGCGCTACCGCGTTGTATGAGCGCCGCATTAAGGATGATACAAAACGTGCAGCAGCCCAAGCCCGCCTGACAGGTGATAAGGCAGGAGCCGGTGTAAAGGTTGCTGATATTATCATTGAAGCTGTGGCTGAAAATCTGGATATCAAAAAAATTGTATTTGCCGCAGTAGAAGCAGATGCCAAGCCGGATGCTATTCTTGCAACAAACACATCTTCTATTCAGATTGAAGATATTGCTGAAGGCCTTTCCTCGCCGGAACGTCTTATCGGGCTGCATTTCTTTAACCCTGTTCCGGTTCTGCCGTTGGTTGAGGTCATTGCCGGCGCTCTCTCTGATGAGAGCTTCCTTGAACGTGCAATGTATTTCTCAGGTCAGTTGAAGAAGATGCCCGTGCGCTGTAAGTCAACCAAAGGCTTTTTGGTCAATCGTGCGCTTCTGCCCTATCTGTTCAAAGGTATAGCTGAGATGGTTGCTGGCACACCGGCCGATAAGATTGATGAAGCATTAGTAAGGTTCGGGATGCCGATGGGGCCGATTGAGCTTGCCGATCAGGTTGGTCTTGATGTGTGCCGCGATGTTGGTCTGGTTCTAGGAATGCCGGAGGCTGCGGCCACGGCCCTTGAAGATAAGCTAGCGGCTGGCACATTNGGCCGAAAGACAGGCTCAGGCTTTTATGANTGGGATGGTAAGAAAGCGGTGCGCCCCCGCGCATCATATGATGTACAGGAACTTGAGGCACTTGCAGAAACATTGCTGGCGCCAATGGTCGAAAAATGCCGGACAGCTGTATCAGAAGGTATTGTTGCAAACCGTGATGATGCTGATTTTGGCTGTATTATGGGTATCGGTTTCCCGCGCTTCCGCGGCGGCCCGCTCGGATGGGCAGATTATCCGCGCAGCTAATTGATAAGGGGTATTACGATGGCAAAAAGGGCAGCATAAGCTGCCCTTTTTTGTCGATGACGACAGGTCATTTAAGAGATTATTCCTTTGGCGTGACTAGATTTTAGTATCAATAATCACAGCAATACCCTGACCGCCGCCAATACACATTGTTGCAAGGCCATAGCGCCCGCCTGTGCGATGGAGCTCATAAGCCAGCTTTGTCATGATGATAGAGCCTGTTGCGCCAACCGGATGCCCGAGCGCAATCGCGCCACCATTTGGATTTACCATATCTGATGAAAAGCCTAATTCTTGTGAGACAGCACAGGCTTGCGCCGCAAACGCTTCATTGCTTTCAACAATATCAATATCGCCTGCAGTAAGACCGGCACGTTCAAGCGCCATCTTGGATGCCGGAACCGGACCCATACCCATGATGCGGGCCGGCACACCGCCAAAACCATAGCTGACGATTTTTGCCAGGGGCGTTTTGCCAGATTTTTCGGCCATCGCAACGGTACCAAGTGTTACAGCAGAAGCGCCGTCATTGATGCCAGATGAATTTCCAGCTGTCACCATGCCTTCTTTATCAAAGGCAGGCCGCAATCCTTGTAGCGTGTCTAAGGTTGTGCTGCTGCGGACATGCTCATCAACCTGAAAGCTTATTGTTTGTTTCCGGCTCACAATATCAATAGGGGTAATTTGATCGGCAAAATAACCGGCTTCGATGGCGGCAACAGCGCGTTGCTGACTAGCAAGCGCAAACGCATCCATAGCCTCACGGTTAATATTATAATCTTTTGCGACATTTTCAGCCGTGATGCCCATATGACCAATGCCAAACGGGTCATGCAAAGCGCCAAGCATCATGTCAGTCATTTCCCCATGACCAAGACGCGCGCCCCAGCGCATGGCGGGCACAAGGTAGCCGCCGCGGCTCATTACTTCTGAGCCGCCTGCAAGAACAGCATTTGCATCACCCAGCATGATAAGTTGTGCGGCGCTCACAATTGCCTGAAGGCCTGAACCGCAGAGCCGGTTCACCGTTAGGGCAGGAGCTGTATCGGCCATGCCAGCACCAATAGAAATACACCGAGAGATGTACATATCTCGTGGTTCTGTATGGATAACATTACCAAAGACAGCATGACCAAAATCATCAGCTGTCAGGCCTGAGCGTTCAATCGCTGATTTAGCTACTTCAATTCCTAGATCGATAGGCGTTTTATCTTTTAACGTGCCACCAAAAGTGCCAACAGCTGTGCGTGTTGCCGAAAGAAGAAAGACATCCTGCATTTTGTTTATTCCTTGTTTGGTCCGTTTGTTTTATGTGAATAGGCGTTTGTAATGCGCATGTTTGGCTGCGACATTATCATCCATCAACAGACACTGTTTTAACAAGTGATAAAAGCGCGCCAGTCATTTCAGTTAGCCCCATGTCACCACCAAATTCCATTGGACGCAACAGTCTGTCATGGAATCCTTTAGAAACGGCCTGTTCTATAATCTGGCCGGCATCTGACATGTGTGAGTTGCCGGATAATTCAGCCAGCCAGTCCAGCATTAATGAGCCGCTGAGAACAGCAGCAAGCGGATTTGCTTTATCCTGACCCATAATGTCTGGCGCAGAGCCGTGTGCAGGCTGAAACAGACAATGATTATCTCCGATTTCAGCAGAGGCTGCCATGCCCATGCCGCCAACAAGCCCACCGGCTAAGTCAGAGAGAATGTCTCCAAAGATATTTTCCATTACCAGCACATCAAAATCCCACGGCTTGCGAACAAGGTCCAGAGCCATCGCATCTACATAGGCATAACGGGCTGCGATATCAGGAAATTGTGCTGCGCGCTCATCAAAAATAGTCCGGAAAAAAGCAAAGGCCTGAAAGACGTTTGCTTTATCAACGCACGTCACCTCACCTTTGCCGCCACGAGCTTTGCGTCGCTGTGCCAGCTTAAAGGCAAAATCGGTTAGCCTTTCGGTCACAGAACGGGTAATCCGCAATGTCTCACGGGCTTCGGTATTATCTGTTTTCGGGCTTCGGTTATGAACGGCGGCAGTATAGAACAGCCCTTCGGTACATTCTCTGATAATGACCATATCAAGCCCGGCTGCTTCTGGAGCAGCCAGCCTTTGTGGTGCATTAGGGTAGGCTTTTACGGGGCGGACACCGGCATAGAGCTCATATTTTTCACGCAGTCTGAGATGCGGGGAAATTTCTGTTCCATCTGCTGAGCGAATAGAAGGCAGGCCGATAGCGCCTAGGAAAATAGCGTCAGCCTTTCCAGCACGTGCCTCGCCATCCTGTTCGATATCCTGACCTGTCTCGCTATAATAGGATGCACCAGCAGAAATCGTATCATAGGCAAGCGAAAATCCGCCAACACGCTGTTGAACAGCGTCAATAATCGCCAGCGTTGCGGCAGTAACCTCTGTTCCGATGCCATCACCTGGAATAACAGCTAAACTGAATGAATTATGCATCGTTTATCTCCATATCAATTCAGCAACAGCAGTTTATGCAAACGGTATTGGTGCGGTTTCTGCTTTTCTCCATTCATCACCGATAAGAATATCTATCGGCTCATTGGACGCTGAAATGCTTTTGTCTAGCATGGCAATTCCAAGATTGCTCTTAAAATCAGGAGAATAACATCCAGATGTTACTTTTCCAACCTCTCTATTATCTTGGCGGCATGCTAACGTATTTGACAGAGGTGTGATAGGCGATCCTGAGATTTTGACGCCCACTAAATGTTTTTTAATGCCTTCTGCTGCCTGATTTTTTAGCGCCGATTTTCCAATAAAATCATGATCTGATTCAAGGTTCACGTAATTCTCTAATCCGCATTCAAGTGGGGTATCGTTACGGGTCATATCATTACCATATGATAGTAACCCGCCTTCAATACGCTCTATTATGCTAGGACATCCTGCCCGCATTTCATGGTCTTTTCCAATATCCCATAGGTCATCCCACAGGATTGTTCCAAGCGCGGTATCGTGCAGATAAATTTCAAAACCACCTTGCTTTGAAAAACCAGATCGTCCAATCACAAGGTCATGACCCCGCCAGTTAAAATAGCCAAAATTAAAAAATTTAAGTGAACGAATTTCATCACCAAATAATTCCGCCATTACATCGTTAGATTTTGGTCCCTGAATTGCCAAAGGCGATATATCTGGCTCATAAATATCAACCTTCATCTGAAGGCCCTCTGCGATGCCAGCAGCCCATAGCGCAATGTCTGAGTCAGCAATGGATAACCAATATTTATCCTTATCAAGACAGAGGATAACGGGGTCATTCAGCATCATGCCCCGACCATCTGTAATGGGTGCGTAATAGCATTTACCTGGCTTTGCATGAGAGATATCGCGCGCGCTTAACTTCATTACAAGTTCATGAGCGTCTGGTCCCGAGATCTGAACTTGGCGTTGTCCCGAAACATCCCATATCTGAACGTGTTTTTTAAGATGTGCGCAATCTTCCTCTAATGAAGCAAAAGACGTTGGGAGAAGCATATGATTATATACTGTATAACTAGACAATTTAGATGCTTCGACTCTCTCTGTAAAAGGAGTTGTACGAATTCGTCTCGATGCAAAAATTGGAAATGCGCCCATTTACTATTATCCTTAGCTGAAATTACCCTAATTGTCGTACGTCTTTCAAGAATAATTCACTGATAAATTAACGACAAAAACTGTAATTCAAACGTCACTTAAGAAAATAGAAAGCATTAAGATTAGATGATGCGGCTCAGCGATGGTATTGCAATCGAAACAGCGAGAAGCCCTAAAATAATAGCAAAGAGCAGATTTTGGCTCCGCTCATATCTGGCAAGGAATATTGTGACCGCTGGAAGGCTTGCTAGCATCACAATGCTGACATACGCAAAGGTATCAATGCCGCCAGCAAGTAACCCCATCAGAATGTGGGTTACAATCGTTTGTTCTGGGCCAAGAAACTGGCTGAAGAGTGAGAGAAAAAAGACAGCTATTTTAGGATTGAAAACCGCAATAAGAAAGCCGTCACGGAAGCTTTTTAGCAGAATGGCGTCGGTAACATTTTCAGGATCATGCGCTGCGTCAGGGCGCGCAGGACGCATCGCAGCCCGAAATAGCCCGAACGCGATATAAAGCAGTAACCCAGACCCAGCAATCTGAGCGTAAGTGAAAACCTGTTCATGGGTGAGTATCAGAACACTCAGGCCAGTTGCTGATGCAAAAGCATATAACAGAACGCCAAGCCCATGTCCGAGCGCAGCCCGCATGCCAGCAGCTTTTCCATAATGCGCCACGCATGATAAAACCATTGCCTGACTGGGGCCAGGAGAGAAAGCGCCCATAAGGCAAATGCTAAACAGAGCTAGCCAGTCAGAAGCGCTCATAAAAAGTTACTCTGATACCGACGGGATCATCTGGGTAAAGCTGCGGTCTGGCGGTGAATGACACCATAATGCGCCGCTATCCATATCAAACCACCAGCCATGCAAGGCAAGGCTTCCTTGTTTTTCGCGCTCTGCTAGCCACGGAAAGGTGCGCAGATTATCGAGCGAATTCATGATGGAATGTTGTTCGACAGCTTTGATATTTTCAAATTTCGGATCGGAACCGCGAAGCTCATCAAGAGCAGGAAGCGCAATTTTTATCCACGGTGTAATAAACTCTCTATCTTCAGCGGCTTCACCGCGGGCATGTTCGCATAACGCATTCACACCGCCGCAATAGGCATGGCCCAGAATAACAATATCCTCAACGCCAAGGTCGCGCACCCCGAACTCAATTGCCGCACTAATCCCGTGATATTGGTCATCAGGCTGGTAGGGTGGCACCAGATTGGCAACATTGCGAATGACAAAGAGCTCTCCGGGGCGTGTGCCAAACAAAATAGCCGGGTCAACGCGAGAATCAGAGCATGAGATAATCATAATTTTTGGATGCTGGCCACGCCGAATGAGGCGTTTAAAGAATGCTTTATCTTGCCCAAAAAAATCATTCCGGAAGTCTGTAAAACCATCAATCAGTGAGGTAACCATGAACGTTTTTGCTCCTTATTTTGCGAAAAAAACAATATAAACATATCATATTCAAAGCAGGCCATCGTTAACAAAGGCGATAAGAAAATCAGATCTTACGCTGGCAAAGTTATCCCTAAAACTTATACGAGGTGATTGTCACCTTAACAGATACGTTGTACCGTCTCACTTCATAAAAATCTAGTTTTGAGCAGAGATAAATGAAAAACAAATATTCAATAGCAGTGATTGCAGGTGACGGTATCGGCAAAGAAGTTATGCCTGAAGGACTTCGTGTTCTTGAAACAGTGAGTGCAAAACACGGCATCAATTTGGAATTTACTGAATATCCGTTTTCGTCTGTTGATTATTATGAAGCTCATGGTCAGATGCTTCCCGATGATTGGAAAGAAACGCTGATAGGTCATGATGCTCTGTTCTTTGGCGCAGTTGGCATGCCAGACCGCTTGCCAGATCATATTTCATTGTGGGGCTCATTGCTGCAATTCCGCCGTGTGTTTGACCAATATGTAAATTTACGGCCCGTCAAGCTTATGCCGGGTGTCCCATCACCACTTGCTGGACGCGAGCCGGGTGATATTGATTTTATGATTGTGCGGGAAAACACCGAGGGCGAATATAGCTCTATTGGCGGGCGTATGTTTGAAGGAACAGACCGCGAATTTGTGGTTCAGGAAACGGTAATGACGCGCACAGGTGTTGACCGTATTCTGCGCTATGCGTTTGAGCTGGCGCAATCGCGTGAGGCAAAACATCTCACATCTGCAACGAAATCAAATGGCATTTCTATCTCTATGCCCTATTGGGATGAGCGGGTAGAAAATATGGCAAAAAACTACCCTGATATTGATGTTGATAAATATCATATTGATATCCTGACCGCATTTTTTGTGCTGAAGCCAGATATGTTTGACGTTGTTGTAGGCTCTAACCTGTTTGGGGATATTCTGTCTGATCTTGGGCCGGCTTGCACGGGAACCATTGGCATTGCGCCATCAGGTAATATAAATCCAGAAGGTGATTTTCCGTCACTATTTGAGCCTGTTCATGGCTCTGCTCCTGATATTGCCGGCATGGGAATTGCCAATCCGATTGGTCAGATATGGGCAGGTGCTATGATGCTAGAACATCTTGGACATAAGCAGGCCGCAGATGAAATTGTTGCTGCGATAGAAGATGTGTTGCCTGATGAGCGTCTCCGGACAGGCGATTTGGGCGGTAAGGCCAATACAATTGAATGTGGCAAGGCCATTGCAGAACGCCTGTCATAAATAAACCAGTCTTTTTTCTTTTCCTCTGAATAGCGGAGCATTTTTTCCATGGCAGCACCTGCTAAAGACGTACCCCCTCTTATTATTGGTCTCAACCAGATTATGACAGATTATGACGGGCAGCTTTCGCTGGCACGCAAAGCTCATCATACAGATGATGTGCTTATCCATTGGTCTGTTGAAATGGATGTTGCTGATAAAGGCACACAGACATTCTTTGCGATGATGGCAGTTTGCTGGTCAGATATGGATTCTGAAGATGCGCTTGATTTGCTCGTGCAACAGGCACCTGAAACGCTGCCGGAAATTTTCTGTTTTATTCCGGCACGTGATTATGGCACAGACGCGTTTGGCGTCTTTATTGCGGATAACAAGCATGGTGAAATCCTCACCAATGGCATTATCAATGAGATGGTGACACAAGCTAATGTAGAGAAGGCTGTAATTGAAGCTGGCAGTCGCGCCTAAATATTCACCAAAATCTTATCCAGCATTCGCGATGGTAGTAATCGCTTGAGCGCATACATGATTTTCGTGGCTGTGGTAACACGGTAGCGAATGCGCGGCACAGTGGCTTCGCAGGCATCAATCACACAATGAGTGACAGCAGATGCATTGAGCTCAAATCTATCCTTTTTCGTCTTCACCGATGTTAAGCGGGGAATAAGCGTATTTTTGTAGCTATCAGCCATAACGCTATTCTGCCAGTCAATCCAGCGCTCGAAATGCGGCACACTATTTTCCCGGATCCGCGTAGCAATCGGGCCGGGTTCAATCAGCACAATCGAAATACCGCTGCCATGGCATTCAAGCCTCAGTGTGTCACTAAGACCCTCAAGGGCGAATTTTGTGGCATTATAGGCGCCGCGAAACCGCAAAGCAGCAAAGCCCAGAACAGACGAATTCTGCAGGATACGTCCCTGACCTTGAGCGCGCATCACTGCCATTGCTTTACGCGATAAATGATGCCAGCCAAAGAAGTTTGCTTCGAAAATCTGCCGCAATGCATCGGTTGGCAAATCCTCTACTGCGCCCGGAATGGCATAGGCACCGTTATTGAAAAGCACATCAAGCCTGCCGTTGCTGAGTGTCATTGCCCTGTCAAAACCAGCATCAATTGATGTCTCATTTTCATAATCCAGAACAAAGCTGGTAAGGCCTTCTGCCGTCAGCCTGTCGCAATCAGCTTGTTTTCGGCAGGTCGCAAAAACCTGCCAGCCGCGGTGATGCAAGGCATGGGCGGCATCATAGCCAATACCGCTAGAACAGCCTGTTATCAGTATTGATTTAAGCTCACTCATGCTCGGGCCCCACCAGCGGTAGCGTATCTGGCTCAAACAATAGCAGCGCCTCTTTATCGTTACTGCTGAGATTTGGCCAGCTGCTCTTGAAGCGGGCTTCATCAGCTGCTGACAGCTTTACTGTTATCTGGTGATTGCCATCTTTATCATGCTCACTATGCAATACATTGGCGTGCTGATAAAGCCAGGCTGATGCGTCTGCATGTTGCGGCGGAATAGAATAAGACTGCAGGTGGTCATGCTCGCCAAGCTTGTCATCAATAACCTGTTTCAAGATATCAAGGCCAAACCCAGAGAGCGCAGAGATGACGGTGCCGTCTGAGGGTAGCATGTCTGATGTAATCATCTGGGGCTGGCTTTCGCTGCCAAACATATCAATATCCGGCGTTACAGCGGCAATATCTGCTTTATTATAGACGTTTATGATGCGTTCTTTCTGGATATCCAGCGACAGGCCAATATCTTCAAGCACGCTGCGTACGTCTGATGCTTCTTCTTCGAGCAACGGTGATGAGACATCATGTACATGCAAGATGATATCTGCCTGAATGACTTCTTCGAGTGTGCTCTTGAATGCCTCGATAAGTTCGGTTGGTAGGTCAGAGATAAACCCAACCGTATCAGCAAGGACAATCTCACGGCCTGAGGGCAGCTCCATCCCTCGCATCGTTGGATCAAGAGTGGCAAATAACATATCTTTGGACAGCACATTTGCGCCTGTCAGGATATTGAATAGGGTTGATTTTCCAGCATTGGTATAGCCAACAAGTGCGATGGTTGATGTGTTTGAGCGCAGCCTGTTACGGCGCTGAAGATGGCGGGTGCGTTCAACATCATTCAGCTCATGCTTAATCTGTTTTACTTGGTCTAATAACATCCGCCTATCAAGCTCGATTTGACGCTCGCCAGGACCGCCGAGAAAGCCGCCGCCGCCGCGCTGCCGCTCAAGGTGGGTCCAGCTCCGCACAAGCCGGCTTCGCTGAAAGGAAAGGGCGGCAAGCTCAACCTGCAATCGGCCAGCATGAGTTTGTGCGCGGTCTCCAAAAATTTCTAGAATAAGCGCTGTTCTATCAATGACCTTACATCCCAGCCCTTCTTCAAGATTACGGTGCTGAACAGGTGATAGGGTAGTGTTAATAATGATGAGGGGGTGGTCGAACTCTTCTGCAAGCTCGGCAATGCGGGCGATAGTGCCTGTCCCAATCAAGGTTGCTGCGCGGACAGTATTAATGGTCAGAATTTCGTGATGAATAATTTCAAGTGAAATAGCTTCAGCCAGCCCGATAGCTTCGTCTAGCTTAGTTTCAGCCGAACGCGTCAGGCGCGTGACTTTTTCATTGCGAATAAGCGGTTGAAGGATAAGAGCGGTATCTAGTTGCACAACATCATTTTCCGCTGCTTCATCTATTCAAAATCCTTATTAAGTGCCTCTGCTGATATCAGATATAGGCCGTGTTCACCTGCTTGACCAGCTTTTGGTTATGTTCTCATCTTGACAGGTAGAAACAGTCTCCCCACATAGCGTAGGACAAGATAAGAATGACACAAACAATAAGGGTTTAGATGATGGCTGATACACTTCGCTCCTTTGAAGCGGATACCGGAAAAATTCTGGATATTGTGATTAATTCACTCTACTCAAACAGGGAAATTTTCCTGCGTGAGCTTATCTCAAACGCGTCAGACGCATTGGATAAGCGCCGTTATCTGGCAGCAACAGACCAGTCACTTCAAACAGAAGAGACCGCCTCTATCTCGTTGGTTGTGGATGAGAAGGCAAAAACGCTCACGATTAGTGATAATGGCATTGGTCTTTCAGAAGATGATATGATCTCGTCTTTGGGCACCATTGCGCGCTCTGGGTCAAAATCCTTTCTTGAGCAGGTAGAAGCTACGCAAGCGTCCGATAAAGAAAAAGGTGATGCATTCAGCCTTATTGGCCAATTTGGTGTTGGCTTCTACTCAGCCTTTATGGTTGCGGATAAAGTTGATGTGCTCTCGCTGAAAGCGGGCGAAAAAACAGCCAATCTCTGGACCTCTGATGGGCGGACAGGCTATGAAATTTCGTCTGCAACGCGCGAAGCCGCTGGCACAGACATCACGCTCTATTTGAAAAAAGATGCGAAGGAATTTCTCGATGAGCCACGTATCAGTCATCTGGTGCGGAAATATTCAGACCATTTAAGCTATCAGGTCATGTGGCAGCCAGCACTTGTTGATGAAGCGCGCCAGCTTAATACCGGCTCTGCGCTCTGGACGCGTGAGAAAAAAGATATCTCGGACGAAGATTATACTGAATTCTACCGCCAGATTAGCGCGAGCTATGATGAGCCGTTCCTGACATTGCATAACCGATCTGAGGGGGCTGTTAATTATACCAGCCTGTTATTTGTGCCGACTGCGCGGCCGTTTGATTTATTTAATCCGGACAGAAAATCACGCATGCAGCTTTATATTAACCGCGTGTTTATTTCTGATGAATGCGAAGAAATTGTGCCGCCATGGCTCCGGTTTGTGCGCGGTGTTATTGATACTCCTGACCTTGATTTGAATGTCAGCCGTGAGATGCTACAGCATAATCCAGCTGTCCAGAAAATTGGTAAGGCCGTAGTGCGCCGGATCCTGTCCGAATTAAAGAAGAAAAAGGATAAGGACAGAGAAGCCTATGATGAGTTCTGGGACCAGTTCGGCATTGTCCTCAAAGAAGGCTTATATGAAGATGCGGATAACCGCGAGAAACTGCTCGAGCTCTGTTTGTTTACCTCAGCACGCTCAGGCGCTCTTGTAAGCCTTGCTGACTATGTGAGTGCCATGCCGGAGACACAGGATAAAATCTATACATTATCAGCAGAAACATTAGAGCAGGCGCAGAATAGTCCGCATCTAGAAGGCTTTAGAGCCCGCGATATTGATGTGCTTCTGCTTACCGATCCTGTTGATGAGTTTTGGATGCAGTCTGTGACTGAATTTGAGGGTAAATCTTTTGCGTCAGCAACGCGTGGGGCGCATGATCTAGATGCTGTCTCACCAAAAGATGATAAAAAAGAGGGTAATGAGGATGATGCTGCTAAGGATGAAAGTTTTGGCAGCCTGCTTGAGACATTCAAATCAGCGTTAGGAGAGGCTGTTGGTGATGTGCGCCTGTCAAAAACATTAACCGAAAGCCCAGCCTGTCTTGTTGCTGATGAAAACGGCATGGATGTACAGATGGAACGGCTCATGAAAGCTCATAATAAAGAGTTTGTTGGCGCGCCGCGAATTCTTGAAATCAATCCAGACCACGCATTGGTAAAGGGCCTGAAGGATAGCTCAGATAGCACATTGGTAAATGATGCTGCCTATTTGCTGTTTGATCAGGCTCAGATTCTGGAAGGCAGAACACCGTCTAATTTGCCTGAATTTGCCCAGCGTCTTACACGGCTCATGGAACGCGGCCTATCTGTCTGATAGGCTCGTGAGCCGGTCGAGCGGGGGTGCTTGCCGGCACTCCGGTTGTCAGGGCAGGTGGGTTACATCAATCCCAAGACGGTCAACCAGACCGTCGGGATTGTTTGACAGCGATGAAAAGCTGCCGAATTGCGGCGCTATCTGCGGGTGTAACGAGACCAGAAGACTGCCGCCTTGTAGCAGGAACTGCCTAATTGGGGCGGTAACACGTCCGCCATTTTTTGGCATGAAGAGGCTGGCTATTCCGGATAATCCGTCGGCGAGCTGGTCAAGAGGCATTACCTGACCTGTTGTCTCAAGCGCGCTGAGAATACCGGTATCCGTGATTTCAAACTCGGCTTTGTTAAGCGCTATATTTTTCCACTCATCGCCTGATATGTCTGTTATCTGTCCAGTCTGACTCTGTTGCTGTTCAATAATGATATTAATCATATCTTCGCTACCGCTTACTTGCGATGAATGTCTTATCCGGCCCAGTCCTGCTATGTTCAGATGAAAGTCTGACTCAAGAAAAACAAGCTGGTTATGAGCTGTTTTCTGGGCAGAGCCTGTCATATCAAGTGATAATTCCTGTAATCCCAGCGCAGACAGAGCCATAGTAAAGGCTGGGTTTTTCTGGCTGGTAATGCCAATTTCCGAGACAGAAAATGTTGTTGTCTGAGGCGGTTTATTGATAAGACCGGTTCCGCCATCAAGCTCAAAATTTCCAACAGCAATCGAAATAAACGGCTCTTGCTTCATATGAATAACGATATCTTGGGCATTCAGAAGCAGGGGGTGTTGGGCGGCAACATTCGCTAGAATAATGGTCTCATCTGATAGCGGAAGGTGCGATGCCTGAACCGCGCCAACTGTTATTATCGCATCATCATTTTCAAACCTAACTGTCGTTGCGATNCCATCCTTAATCACAGCTGTGCCCTTCTGCATGAAGGATGAAAACTGAAAACGCCCGGCTGTTAACAGCGTTGTGCCATTTTCGGTAAGGGTAATACCGGTGAGGTCAGCAGTGCTATAATCTTGAGATAAGCTGCCGGACTGAAAGGAAAGAGCTGATCCATTACCTAAATCAATGGTCGTTTCAGACAAAGCTTGGTTATGCCAAAGCAGGGCGATAAACAAAAGCAATACTGGCACGCGCAATACTGGCGATAACATCCTCATCATCTGTTTTATGTGGCCGGCAAATTCTACCAAAGGATAATACTCACAAATATGGTGCAATTCTGTTTCATCATAACCTTAAAACAGAAAACAGGGCCATATTATGACAGATAAGACAGCATAAGGATATGCATGCTGTCAGGAAATACTATGCTAGCTTTGGCTCAGAGTTGGCACATCACGCGGCGTCTCTGCAGTGATAAGAATAATGCCGTCATCATAATCGGACAAATCTGCACGAACAGCATCACCATCCCCGATTTTACCAGATAGAATAGCTTCTGCTAACTTGTTCTGAAGCTCGGTCTGCAATGAGCGCTTCAACGGGCGCGCACCATAGCGTGGGTCATATCCTTTATCTGCCAGCCAGTCCCGCGCCTCATCGCTTAACGTCAGGGTGATGTTTCGTGATGTGAGCCTGTCTGCTAGCTGGGCAAATTGTATATCAACAATCGCGCCCATATCTCCGCGTGATAGCCGCTGGAACAGCAGGATAGCATCAAGCCTATTCAGGAATTCAGGCCTGAAAGCTGCTGAAACATCATCCATTACAGCCATTCGGGCTGCCGCTACCGTCTGTCCATCTTCTAGGGCCAGAAGATGTTCTGCCCCAAGGTTGGAGGTTAGAAGTATCATTGTGTTGCGGAAATCAACCTTGCGGCCCTGACCATCCGTCAGGTGTCCATCATCGAGAACCTGAAGCAGAATATTAAAGATATCTGGATGCGCTTTTTCGACTTCATCAAACAAAATAACCTGATAGGGCCGGCGCCGCACGGCCTCAGTAAGGCTGCCGCCTTGGTCATAACCAACATAGCCCGGAGGCGCACCAATAAGACGCGAGACCGCATGTTTTTCCATATATTCAGACATATCAAGACGCAGAATGGCATCATCCTTATCGAACAGAAAATCAGCCAGCGACTTTGCCAATTCTGTTTTGCCAACCCCTGTTGGTCCCAGCATCAGGAAACTGCCAAGCGGTTGATGCGGATCATTCAAGCCAGCACGGGCGCGCCGTGTGGCATGCGCAATCGCCGAAATAGCTTCGCTTTGCCCAATAACGCGGCTGCCAAGATCTGCTTCCATATCAAGAAGTTTATCCTGTTCACCTGACAGCATTTTATCTACCGGAATGCCTGTCCACTGACTAATGATAGAGGCGATATGCCGTGGCTCAACTTCCTCATTAAACAGCTCAGAGTGAGATAATTCAGCTTTGGCAGCCTCCAGATCAGAGGTTAAACCCGGTAAAATAGCGTAGGTAAGCTCGGCTGCCTTTTCAAGGTTGCCTTGACGCTGGCTGACATCAAGATTATGGCGTGCATCTTCAATCTGCTGCTGCAGTGATTTGATTTCAGCCATCCGGCGTTTTACGGCATCCCATTGTTCGGTCAGTATTTTTGAGTCAGCTTCAAGAGTGCTGATATCCTGTTCAATCTGAGATAGTCGCTTTTTGGTGGCGCCTGACTGGGTCTCTCTTAGTAAGGCGGCCTGCTCAATGCGGAGCTGCATAAGCTGCCTGTCGGTTGCTTCAAGCGCTTCTGGCTTACTGTCTGACTGAATGCGAAGATGACTGGCAGCTTCATCAACCACATCAATCGCCTTATCGGGCAGGAACCTCTCATTAATGTAGCGGTGTGAAAGCTGGGAGGCAGAAACCAGAGCATCATCTGTAATACGCACCCCGTGATGTAACTCGTATTTCTCTTTCAGACCGCGCAGGATAAAAATGGTATCCTCTACGCCCGGCTCGCCAACATAAACAGGCTGGAAGCGGCGGGTCAGGGCTGCATCAGTCTCAACATGTTTGCGATATTCATCAAGGGTTGTTGCGCCAATGCAATGCAATTGTCCTCTGGCCAGAGCCGGTTTCAGTAAGTTAGAGGCATCCATTGCACCATCTGATTTTCCGGCGCCAACAAGCTGATGCATCTCGTCAATAAAGACAATGATATCACCATCTGCTGCTTCAATTTCAGAAAGAACAGATTTTAACCGTTCCTCAAACTCGCCGCGATATTTTGCGCCTGCAATCAGAGAGCCCATATCAAGCGACAGCAAAGTTTTATCCGCCAATGCCTCTGGAACATCGCCATTAACAATACGCTGCGCAAGGCCTTCGGCAATAGCAGTTTTGCCCACCCCCGGCGCGCCAATAAGAACAGGGTTATTCTTTGTTCTGCGGGCCAGAATTTGAACGGTCCGGCGCACTTCATCCTCGCGGCCAATAACAGGGTCAAGTTTTCCCTGCATCGCCAGAGCCGTCAGGTCAGTAGCATATTTGGACAGGCTTTCCAGCATTTCATCGCTTGCATCACTATCGATTGTTCTGCCTTTGCGTAGCCCGTCTATCACCTCATCCAGCTTATTTTTGTTCAGCCCACTATCCGCAAGCACACTCGCAGCCGGCCCGCCGGCAAATACCAGCGCACGGATAAGCGCATCACAACCAACAAAGCTATCACCGCGTTGTTGTGACCAGCTTTCAGCATCTGCCAACATTTTGCCGAGCTTGGCATCAATATGAAGGCTGTCGGCGCCGTCCCCCTGAACTTCGGGAAGCTTTTTCAAAGCCGTATCAACAGCCAGAACAAGCCCTGTTGTATCAGCACCTGCGCGGCTTAATATCTTGGGAATTAGCGGCGCCTTATCATCTGCCATGGCGGCAAGGAGGTGAAGGTCAGTCATTCTTTGATGGCTGCGGCGCAATGCATGTGTCTGGGCGGCCCCGAACAGGGTGCGCGCCGAAGCGGTAATATGTTCAAAATTCATAACATCAAGCTCCTTTTCTAGACAGCTTTTGAGCGTGAACCTTATGTGGGAAGCAGGCATGCGGCTGTCAAGGCGAGCTGTTTTTCCTCTTTACTATTAATCCCTAAATTAGTGCGTTGCTTGCTTGACCATAGGGGTTGGATAGGTGATAGTTTCTGACTTGAAATGGGCAGCAACATAGATGCCAGGTTATTGATTATCAGGAGAATTACCATGTCATCACAGTCAGAAACAAAAACGCGGTCAGGTGGCCAGTTACTTGTGCGCTGTCTTGAATCTCTTGGTGTCTCGCACTCATTTGGCGTTCCGGGCGAGAGCTATTTGGCCGTGCTTGATGCGCTGCATGATGCTGATATTAATTTCACCCTCTGTCGTCAGGAAGGCGCGGCAAGCTTTGCGTCTGCTGCGTGGGGAAAATTAACTGGTGCGCCAGGCATTTGTTTTGTGACCCGTGGCCCCGGGGCAACTAATGCATCAATCGGCATTCATAGCGCAAAGCAGGATTCTAGCCCAATGATCCTTTTCATTGGTCAAATTGGCACGGACCAGCGTGATAGAGAAGCTTTTCAGGAAGTTGATTATCGGGCGTTTTTTGGGCCAATTGCGAAATGGGCAACTGAAATCGATGATGCGGACCGTATTCCTGAAGTGATAAGCCATGCATGGCATATCGCTCTTTCTGGCCGGCCCGGACCTGTGGTGATTGCCCTGCCGGAAAATATGCTGACAGAGATGACGGATGCTGCACCATGCCGCCCTGTTAAGATTGCAGAAGCAGGCGTATCTCACCATAATCTTGCAGAGGCATTATCGCTTCTAGCAGGGGCCGCGCGTCCGCTTGTTATGGCAGGTGGCGGCGGATGGACTGAGGCGGGCAAAGAGAATTTACGCCAGTTTGCTGAGGCATCAGGTCTGCCTGTTGCTGCGATATTCCGCTATCAAGATGTGATGGATAATCATAGTCCTGCCTATATTGGTGATGCCGGTGTTGGCATGGCAGCCCATATCCGCAAAGCGATCAAAGAGGCGGATGTTATTTTATGCCTGAATGGACGATTTGGTGAAGCTGCAACAGGCGCATGGGAGCTTTTATCTGTTCCTAATCCAGTGCAGAAAATTATTCATAGTCATGCATCTGACGCTGAGATTGGAAAAGTCTATCAGCCAGATATTGCCTTCCATGCAGGGCCAAATGAAATGGTAGCGGCGCTGAGCGCAACCGGATTGCCAAATGGCAACGATACTGAGCGGGAAGGGTGGCGCACCTCATTACGTGCAGACTATGAAGCGTCATTGCATGCTCCTGCACAGAACTCACCTGTTGATATGGCAGCTGTGATGCGCCATTTGCAGGACGTTCTTCCCGATGATGTTATTATTACGCATGGCGCTGGCAATTTTGCGCTCTGGCCGAATAAATGTTTTGCCTTTGGCGCAGGTCAACGCTTGCTTGGCCCACAAAGTGGCGCGATGGGCTATGGCCTTCCGGCGGCGCTTGCGGCGTGTGTTGCGTGCCCTGAACGGATGGTTGTTTGTTTTGCCGGCGATGGTGATATCCAGATGGGTATTGCTGAGCTTGGATCAGCTGTTCAGTCAGGCGCCAAGCCCCTTATTCTGGTTCTCAATAATGGTTCTTACGGCACTATTCGTATGCATCAGGAACGTGATTATCCGGGCCGTATTTCAGGTACAACGCTTGTAAATCCAGATTTCACAGCCGTTGCACAAGCCTATGGCATGATGGGTATTAAGGTTGCGCACACACAAGAGTTTGCTGCGGCGTTTAAAACGCTGTCCGAGGCACCGCATGGCGGCATTCTGGAGCTAGACATTTCTATTGAGGCGATTACCCCAACGAAAAAGCTGAGCGAGCTATAGGCCGGGCACCCTATTTCGGTCATATCTTAGCGGTAGCCCATAGTCAGCTTTTAGAATGAGAGTCAGCTTTTAGGATGAGAGCCGGTCTTTGCGATAATTATGCATTCGCCGCATATTATCTGTTGCTGCATCAAGTGTCGTGCAGGCGGCGTCTGGAACAGGTGTGCCGGGACCAAAAATTGCTGCAACGCCTGCATCAAGCAGGAATTGATAATCCTGTTGCGGGATGATGCCGCCACAAATCACTAAAATATCCTCAGCGCCTTTTTCTTTCAGGTGCTGAACAAGCTCTGGAAGCAGGGTTTTATGCCCTGCTGCTAGGGATGAGACGCCAATAATATGAGCGCCTGTCTCAATGGCTGTATCGGCGGCCTCTTCAGGGGTCTGGAATAGCGTGCCAACATCAACCTCAATGCCAAAATCACCAAAGGCGCTGGCGATGACCTTGGCACCGCGATCGTGACCATCCTGCCCAAGCTTTGCCATATAGAGTTTTGGAACTTCGGATGTTTCATCCTGAAATTTCTGAAATGAGGCTTTTACGGCATCGATAGCAGGGCCACCACCATAAGCCTCTTGATAGATGTTTTTGACGACCTCAGGCTTGCCCGAATAGCGGCCGAACACATCGGTGAGTATCTGTGAGACCTCGCCAACGGTTGCCCGAACACGCATTGCATCAATAGCCAGCGATAACAGATTGCCGGTTTGCGTCGTCGCGGCTGTTGATATCGCGGCTAGCGCTGCGGTAACTGCATCATCATCGCGGCGTTCACGAATGGATTGCAAAGCCGCCATCTGTTTTTCGCGCACAGCGTCATTGTCAATTTCAAGCACATCAACAGCGATATCGTCTTCTGGCGTGAATTTATTGACGCCAACAATTACTTGCGCTCCTGAATCAATTCTGGCCTGACGCGCTGTCGCCATTTTTTCGATCTCACGTTTTGGCAGACCTTCTTGAACAGCAATGGTCATGCCGCCCATCTCCTGGATTTCAGTGATCAGCGCATCTGCTTTTTCGATCATCTCTGCTGTTAGATTTTCAACATAATAGGAGCCTGCAAGAGGGTCGACAGTATCGGTGATACCAGTTTCATTTTGTAGGATAAGCTGGGTGTTTCGGGCAATCCTTGCTGAAAAAGCAGTCGGCAGACCAATCGCTTCATCAAATGAATTTGTATGCAAGGATTGGGTCCCACCAAGGGTTGCGGCTAAGGCCTCAATGGTTGTTCTGATAATGTTGTTATAGGCATCCTGTTCAGACAAGCTCGCACCGGATGTCTGGCAATGTGTACGCAACATGATAGAGCGTTCATCTTGTGGCTGAAACAGTTTTTCCATCCAGTGTGACCAAAGATAGCGGGCCGCGCGGAGCTTAGCCGCTTCCATGAAGAAATTCATGCCGATACAGAAAAAGAAGGAGAGCCGGGGGGCAAAACTATCAACTGGTAAGCCCCTGTCAGTCGCTACTTTTACATATTCAAGCCCATCAGCAATTGTAAAAGCGAGTTCTTGTACAAGGTTTGCCCCTGCTTCCTGCATATGATAGCCAGAAATCGAGATGGAATTGAATTTCGGCATATTGCTCGCCGTATGCTCGATAATATCAGCAACAATCCGCATTGAAGGGCTGGGCGGATAAATATAGGTGTTTCGCACCATAAATTCTTTGAGAATGTCATTCTGGATGGTGCCAGATATCTTTTCAGCAGGCACACCCTGCTCTTCGGCAGCAACAATAAAGCTTGCTAATACAGGCAGAACAGCACCGTTCATTGTCATGGAAACAGACATGCTATCCAGAGGGATGCCGTCAAATAGACGTTTCATATCTTCGACTGTATCTATTGCAACGCCGGCTTTGCCAACATCGCCGCGTACCCGTTCATGATCAGAATCATAGCCACGATGTGTCGCAAGATCGAACGCAACAGACAGGCCCTTCTGGCCGGCATTTAGGGCGGACCTGAAAAAGTTATTGGTTTCTTCGGCCGTTGAAAAACCAGCATATTGACGGATGGTCCAAGGCCGGTGTGTATACATGCTTGCCCGCGGACCCCGCAAAAAAGGAGCCTCGCCGGGAAGGGAGCCCATATGCGGTAAGCCCTCTGCATCTTCGCTGGTATAAAGCGGCGCAATATCGATGCCTTCTGCAGTTGTTTTTGTCAGACTTTCTAGCGGCGCACCACGCAGCTCCTCAGACGCCTTTTTCTGCCAGGATGCCCGTTTGGCGCTGGCTATGTCTGCAGGTGTTTTTTTTGTCTTGGACATCGAATGACCCTGCCAAAAAGTGAAGAGTTTTAGACCTTACGTTGCTCGGTTTGCAGAATAGTGACGCTACCCCTCACAAACCGTTCAACGATGCGCTACCTACTTCTAATATATCACATGAGAGGCGTAAGACCAGAGGGTGATTAAACGCAGACAAAAAGAAGTAGGAGAATAATGAAAAGAACCCTACTGTAACGCGGTTGTGTGTAGGGGGTAATTTCCGGCTATGGTTTCGCGTCTTTTATCCTCATTAAGTCAGCATCAAATTGGCTTTCTGCTTATGTTGGTGACAGTCATGTGTTTTCCAGCGATGGATACTGTTGCCAAAATTCTAACCCAGACACAGCCTGTCTTGCAGGTTGTCTGGGCCCGCTATGCCGGACAGTTTTTGCTCTTGCTGATTGTGTTTGCGCCGCACTTAAAACGGGTTATGCATACCCGTTATCTTGGCCTTCAGCTCGCAAGGTCTGCAGCTCTTTTTTCAGCAACTATCTGTTTCTTTACGAGTTTATTTTATCTTGATCAGGGTCTTGCGACAGCCATCTTTCAGGTGGCGCCACTGGTGATAACGATACTAGCTGTTCTGTTTCTGGGCGAGACAATCGGGATGAGGCGAATTGTCTGCCTGCTTGTTGGGTTTGTTGGCGCAATGATAATTATTCAGCCCCAATCATCAAGTTTTTCATTAGCCAGTCTTCTGCCATTATGCGCGGCAAGCCTGTATGCGAGCTATTCTATTCTCACCCGCTTTCTGGGGCCAAGCGAAGATGCCCGTACAACCTTGTTCTACACAGCAGGGTGCGGCGCGATTGCTAGTAGCCTTATTCTGCCTTTTGTGTGGGTGATGCCCGATAGCGGGATAACCATCTTATTGATGCTATCAATGTCGTTGTTCGGGAGTATTGGTCATTACAGCCTTATTCTGGCCCTCAACAAAGTATCGGCAACAGACCTTGCGCCGGTTAATTATCTCACCCTTGTGTTTGCGATGATCTGGGGCTTGTTGCTGTTTAATGAAGTACCGTCCGCGGCAACCCTCAGCGGAAGCGCGCTTATTGTTGGCTCTGGCCTCTATCTGTGGCAAAGAACACGCTCTCTGGAACAGGAAAAAACCAGCCGGTAAAAAACCAACAGGTAAAAAAACTAGCCTATTTTCGCCTACTAGCTTGTATGTTAATGTGGGCGGTATAGATTATGCTTTATTCATTAAGTGCCTTTTTCTTCGGTAATAGCCGACATCCACTCGCTTTCTCAACAGGAGCTCTTTTTTATTATGGATAGCCTTAATACAACGACATCTTCTTCTAAGCCCGTTTTTACCTGGGATGACCCGTTAGAAATTGAGCATCAGCTCTCTGAAGATGAGCGTCTCATTCGTGATACAGCGCGCGCCTATGCAACTGATAAATTGCAGCCACGGATTGTCGAAGCATATCGCGAAGAAAAGACAGACCCAGCTATCTTTACCGAGATGGGAGAAATTGGCTTGCTCGGGGTAACAGTGTCACCAGAATATGGCGGCGTTGGCGCCAATAGCACAGCCTATGGTCTTGTTGCGCGTGAAATTGAACGGGTTGATTCAGGCTATCGCTCGATGCTGTCTGTTCAGTCATCGCTGGTCATGCATCCTATCGAAAGCTTTGGTACTGAAGAGCAGAAACAAAAATTCCTGCCACGCTTGGCAACAGGTGAGTTTATTGGTTGTTTTGGCCTAACCGAAGCAGATGCAGGCTCTGACCCAGGTGCGATGCGGACACGTGCTGAGAAGACCTCAGATGGGTACCGGATTTCTGGCTCGAAAATGTGGATTTCAAATGCCCCGATAGCGGATGTGTTTATCATCTGGGCAAAGTCAGATGCACATGACGGTAAAATTAAAGGCTTCATTCTGGAAAAGGGCATGAAAGGCTTATCGGCTGACCCTATCAAAGGAAAGCTTTCATTGCGGGCCTCTATGACCGGATCGATTAGCATGGATAATGTCGATGTGTCTGAAGATGCATTACTGCCACATGTCGAAGGCTTGAAAGGTCCGTTCAGCTGTCTTAACAAAGCACGCTTTGGCATTAGCTGGGGTGCATTGGGCGCAGCAGAAGCATGCTGGCATGCCGCGCGCACCTATACGCTTGAGCGCAAGCAGTTTAACCGTCCGTTAGCAGCAAACCAGCTTATCCAGCTAAAACTAGCTGATATGCAGACAGAAATTACCCTTGCTCTGCAATCTGTCTTGCACGTCTCACGGATGATGGAAGCGGGAAGATGCGCGCCTGAACTTATCTCAATGATGAAGCGTAACAGCTGCGGCAAAGCGCTGCATATTGCACGCCTTTCGCGTGATATGCATGGCGGTAACGGTATTTCTGAAGATTATCATGTGATGCGTCATATGGTGAATTTGGAAACTGTGAACACCTATGAAGGAACTCATGATGTGCATGCGCTTATTCTTGGCCGGGCACAGACAGGTCTTCAGGCCTTTACAGGCTAATTAGGGGGCGCTGTCCGGATGAGTGTTGCGCAAGGGGCACTGTCCCATCTGAAAGTGCTTGATATGAGCCGTGTTCTGGCTGGCCCATGGGCCACCCAGACGCTTGGTGATATGGGCGCTGAAATTTGGAAGATTGAGCGCCCCGGCTCAGGGGATGAAACCCGCAGTTGGGGGCCTCCTTTTGTGCAGGAGCCAGATGGCGATGTGCCGGGCATTTCTGCCTATTTCGCTAATGTAAACAGAAATAAAAAATCTATCGCTCTTGATTTTACCTCTGAAGAGGGCGCGCGCCTGATTCATCAGCTTGCCGGTGAAGCCGATATTCTAATTGAAAATTTCAAGGTAGGTGGTCTAGCAAAATATGGCCTTGATTACGCAAGCCTGAGCAAAGACTATCCCCATCTTATCTATTGTTCGGTCACTGGTTTTGGCCAGGATGGCCCTGATGCCTCGCGCGCTGGATATGATTTCATGATACAGGGCATGAGCGGGCTGATGTCTGTTACGGGTGAGCCCAAAGATGCTGGCGGTATGCCAGTGAAAGCCGGTGTTGCCCTGATAGATATTCTAACAGGCCTTAATGCAAGCGTTGCTATTCTGGCGGCTGTTGAACATCGCAACAAAACAGGGCAGGGGCAGCATATTGATTTGTCCTTATTTGATGTGGGTGTCGCAAGTCTTGCTAATCAGGCACTTAATTATCTGGTGTCTGACGTGCCGCCTCAGCGGATGGGAAATGCCCATCCTAATATCGTTCCCTATCAGGCGTTTGAGACAGCCGACGGTCATATTATTCTGGCGGTCGGAAATGATGGCCAGTTTCAACGATTTTGTGCTGTAGCAGGCCAGCCAGAGCTTGCTGAAGATAGCCGGTTTTCAACTAATATTAACCGGGTTATCTCGCGCGATATTCTTGTTCCGTTGCTTGAGCCTCTTTTGCGCCAAGACACAACAGATAACTGGCTGACCCGGCTGGCAGCGGTGTCTGTTCCTGCCGGTCCGGTGAATGATCTGGCGCGTGTGTTTGACGAGCCACAGGCACGTCATCGCGGCCTTGCACGCATAGCAGCCGCAGAAGATGGGGTTCATTCTGTCTCGCACCCGATGGTAGCAAGCCCCTTGCGCCTGTCCGAAACACCGGCATCAACGCGTCTTCCGGCGCCGTTTTTGGGCGCACATACAAAACATGTTTTGCAAACTGTTTTGGGGCTAGCAGATGATACGATAAGCCAGCTTGAAGAGCGCGGCATTATTCAGTCTGCGCGTGACAGCTAAAAGAGCCCTGCTCGAAATATGAGGAACACGCCAAAAACTCAGGCGAGAAAATACCAGCCATAAGCAATGATAAAGGCTGGTACGGCTGAATATATCGTTGCAATAATCGCAGCCCGCGGGGCAATGGCGATGGCTGGAAATAACGCATCCCCATCATTGCTTAACGCATTTCCTATCAGGGCAGACATCGGCACAATGCCAGATAAATACAGGCTTGTTACGAGAATTTGAGGCCCACACCCCGGAAGAAACCCGATAATGATAGCAATAAGCGGGGTGTAGATAGCCATGTCACCAAACAGGCCCTTCAGATCAAAGCCTGTCAGATAAACGCCAACCTCAAAAATCAGAAACGCAACCACAACCCAGCTTGTGACAAAATTTGTATCAGCAATGGTCCGCCTGATAACAGAGCCTGAGGCAAGGACGTGCGAGACATCCTCTGCAACAATCTTTCGGTTTGGCAGTAATGTGGGCATCACCCGGGGCAGAAACCACATCACAAGACAGAGGCTGCCACCAAGGAAGCCTAGAATGGTTGAGGGTTGTTCAATCAGCTGGCCAATCAGGCTATCTGCTAGGAGCCTATCAACATCATATTGAAAGGCTTGTAGCAGTCCGATGATAATGCCGGGCACAAGAAATACCATCCAGAGCTTATCAAGGAAGCGGCTGGAAAAATCCTGATTCATAATATCTGCGCTGCTAAGCTGTTTTGCTGGCGGTGAGGCTGAGCGCAAAAAGTCGCGCCCGTGCGTTGCATCAACAAGCCAGCCTGATATTGTTCCGACCGAAAACCCAAGGACCATGATGAGGACACCTGTCTGAGGCTCGGTTGCCAGAAGGAGGAACGCGGCATCCCCCATTGTCGCCGTGAGCGTGGCAAGAACAGCGCCAAAGCTTAGATTGCCGGAAACATATCGGGTGACAACAATAATAGCCCCGCCACAGCCAGGCAATGCCCCAAGAAAAGCAGCTGTTGGCACTTGCAAAGCGCCCGCGCGCTGCATCCATGCAGAGATATCGATTTTCAGCAGTTTTTCAGCTGAAAAGAACAACAGAAGAGTGCCAGCAACAAAGGCAGAAACCTGCAGGTAGGCATCTGCAATCGTTGAGATAACCACCTGCATCAACTCGGCATCAAAAAGCGATGCGATAACCAGCAGGAAAATCAGCATAGCAATAAAACGCGACGCGCCCCCAGACGCTTTGGTAGCGGCAGGACTGTCGATATCGGCTTTTGCTGGCATGTTAGTCGAAATCATGATGAATGATACCATTTTAACATTAGGTACCAAATATTTATCTCACTCACGAAGTTAGTCAAGGCTAAAAATATAAACAGCAAAAAAAATTTTGACCCTTGCCAGTAAAATTGACTCAAAAATTTACCCAAAAATTTAGGGGGTTCAAATTGACAATGAGATGCCAAGCCTTCATGAAGTGGGCAAGCAAACAAAAGGATGACTGATATGACGGCTTCTTCTGCTGCCAGCACATGTCCCATTGTTGATGCATCAACACCAGACGCCATTAAAGTCTTGGATGTGAAGCACTGGACGGACAAACTATTTTCTTTCACTGTTGCTAGGCCGGCTAGTTTCAGATTCAGGTCTGGCGAATTTGTGATGATAGGGCTGCTGAATGAAGTGGGAAAGCCGCTCTTGCGGGCCTATTCCATTGCTTCACCTTTCTGGGAAGATACGCTGACATTCTATTCGATTAAGGTACAGGATGGGCCGTTAACATCGCGTCTTCAGCATATTGAGGCTGACGACCATATTATTATGCGCCCTAAGCCTGTTGGAACATTGGTGCTTGATGCCTTAACGTCTGGTAGCCGGCTTTATCTGGTTTCGACCGGAACTGGTGTCGCGCCATTTGCGTCTTTGCTCAGGGACCCAGATATTTATGAGCAGTTTGAACAGGTGATACTGACCCACACCTGCCGTGATGTTGCAGAACTAGCTTATTCTGCCGACCTGGTTGAACGTACCAAAACAGACCCGCTTGTTGGCGAGATGGCAGCAGATAAACTGATTTATTACCCAACAACAACGCGCGAGCCGTCAAACAGAATGGGACGGGTGACCAATCTGATGGAAAGCGGCGCATTATTTGATGATTTGGGTTTGCCACATCTGTCTGCTGAAACAGATAAGGTTATGATCTGTGGGTCTATGGCAATGAATTTAGATATGAAACAATTCTGCAGTGCAGCAGGCCTATCAGAAGGGGCTAATTCTAAGCCCGGCGACTTTGTGGTTGAAAAGGCATTTGTTGGCTAGCTGGTTAGGATGCTTTTGCAAGGCGCGCCAGAATAGGCGCAATGCCTGTTGTATCAGCGACAATATGCTCAATATCCTGAAGCGGCTTCGTGCGCTCTGGATACAGTGCTGATACACCGATAAATAAGCCAGCACCGGCTGCTTTTGCCGCGCCAATATCTGCGCTGGTATCCCCTATCATCACCGTTTCAGCAGGTGTCACCCCAAGGGCAGTGCAAGCAGCCAGAAACCCGTCCGCTTCAGGCTTTGAGCCATAGCCGCTATCATAGCCAATAAAGACATCCATCATGTCAGCAATCTTAATGTCGCTGCAGCCTCGCCGGGCAGATTGCTCACTATCGTTCGTGAGAACACCCAATTTATATCCAGCCTCTTTTAGGTCTGTGACACCAGCAGCCACATTCCCGTTTGGCACCGAGCCAATAGTATTCAAAGTTTGTTCGCGCTCTTTCAAAAACACATCATCAATCATCACCCTTACTTTTGCACTATCAGCAAAGAGCGGCGCTAATTCAGGGACATCACGGGAGCAGGCATCAAACTGGTCACGCAAGCTACCAGAGGCAAATAAACCGCCATGATCAATGGAACGGCTAATTTCATCAATACCGATGATTGTTTGAAAAACAGATGCAGGATGGCTGCCCCCCGTCTTTTGTGAAAGATAGTGGGTAAAGGCGATTGCACTGTTGAGCCATGTGCCTTCAAGATCGAGAAGAACACCGTCTTTATCAAAAAGAATTGCTGTAAACATCGTAAGCTTTATAGTTCCTATCAAAGAGTTATCTTTATCAGGGGTATAAACTAGCAACGTGTTACTGTCATCATAGAACAGTTGCAGATTGTTGCTAGAAGGCTCTACATAATGATTCTGGGTGTTACTGGTTTAAAAAAGGACGTAGTTGATGAAAATTGCTGTTATCGATGATTGGCAGAATAATGCACGAAGCTTTGCAGATTGGAGCCGCGTTGAGGCATCTCATCAGCTGGATTTTTATGCTGACCACCTTACTGGTGCAGCGCTAATAGAACGGCTTGCGCCCTATGATATTTTATGTGTGATGCGCGAGCGCACGTTATTTTCTGAAGATGTGATTGCACAGCTTCCCGCGCTAAAAGCTGTGATAACCAGCGGCATGCGTAATGCCGGCTTGGACCTTGCCGCCTTCAGCGCCCGTAATATTCCTGTATCAGGGACAGAATCGCCAGGTCATGCAACAGCAGAACTTGCCATGATCTTTATCGGGATGCTGGCACGCCAGACAGTGGCTAACGCCAATTCAATGTCAGGAACAGGCTGGCAGGTTGCAACGGGCCGTGATTTGCGCGGGGCAACACTTGGTATTCTGGGTCTTGGTCGTTTGGGAAGTCAGCTTGCCGAGATGGCAAAAGTTTTCGGTATGAATGTTCAAGCATGGTCTCAGAATCTAACCGCAGAAACTTGCGCCGAACGGGGTGTGGCCTATGCAGATAAAGAACAATTTTTTGCTACCTCCGACTTTATCTCCCTTCATCTGAAATTGTCACCGCGGGTAACCGGCATTGTGGGAGCCGCTGAATTATCTCTGATGAAATCTGATGCTTATCTTGTGAATACATCGCGCGGGCCGCTGATCGATGTTCCAGCATTATGTGATGCGTTGCGGGCAAGCCAGATTGCTGGGGCTGCTATTGATGTATTTGATGTCGAACCATTGCCAGCTGATGATGTGATGCGCAAGACACCAAACCTCTTAATGACACCGCATGTTGGCTATGCAACCAGAGAGACCATGTCTATCTTTTATGGTCAGACATGTGAATCGCTAGAGGCTTATCTTGCAGGCTCTCCCATCCGCCTGCTATCTGCCTAATCCCAGAGGAGGCGTTTCTGCGGCGCATCATTTTGCCACACCTCATATCATTGCCGGCACTTTTCTTTTCAGATGTGCCGGCTTACTATTTACGCTGTGTTACTATTCATTAATGGTCGGGCTAGCCGAAATGAATAAATCAACATTATGGTTCAAAGCATCATTGTTCAAGGATTTGCGAGTAAGATGAAATCGTCATTATTGTTAGGCGTGGTGCTATTTGTTAGCTTGTTTTCGGGTGCGTCTTTGCAAGCCGGTGATATAGCGGCTGGCGAAAAAGTTTTTCGGAAATGCTCGGCTTGCCATGTTGTCGCCAAAGAACAGCATCGCACAGGCCCGCACCTTGTTGGGTTGTTCGGCAGAGCGGCCGCAACAGCTGATGGGTATAAGAAATATTCAAAAGCGTTGAAAGCGAGCGGTATCATTTGGGATAAGACAAGCCTGAATGACTATCTGGAAGCGCCCAAAAAATATGTAAAGGGCACCCGAATGGCGTTTGCTGGCCTAAAAAAGCAAGCAGATCGGGATAATGTCATTGCGTATTTGCAGCAGTTTTCTCAATAATAGTAAGAAATAGACACATTTGTTTAGGGATAGAAAAATTAAATGACGTTGATGCAAAAATATCCGCGTGTGCGTGACCTTCTTCCCCTTGCTAAGCGTCGCCTTCCTCCGTTCGTCCATGCCTATCTTGCTGCGGGTACAGGAGCTGGCGAGGCAGTAAGCCGTAATGAGCAGAGGCTGGCTCAGATTGAGTTATTGCCGGTATTCTTGCGTGGCCGTGTGACACCTGACCTCAGCACGAGCCTGTTTGGCAAAACATATGATTTGCCATTTGGGGTATCACCTATCGGGTTAAGTTCTCTTATCTGGCCGGGGGCAGAACGCTACCTTGCCCGCATGGCAGCAAAAGCCAATATACCTTATGCGCTCAGCACTGTGGCAGGCGATAGTATGGAAGCTATTGGTCCGGTTGCTGGCGATAATGGCTGGTTTCAGCTTTATGCTCCGAATGATAAAGTCATCATGCAAGATTTGCTGTCGCGGGCACGCAATAATGGGTTTTCAACGCTTGTGGTAACAGCTGATGTGCCAGGACCAAGCCGGCGTGAGGATATGGCACGCGCAGGTGCGCCCATAGGGTCACGCAATGCAATGTCGCTGACGCCGCGGGTTTTCTGGCAATCAATGACACACCCAACATGGGCGCTAGCAGCCCTTCAGAATGGCGGTAAATTCAGATTTAAAAATCTTGAACCCTATTATGACGCCAGCTCATTTGACAATGTTACCCAGTTTATTGGCAGTCAGTTAAATGGCTCTCTTGATTGGGATTATCTGAACGAGATTAGGGCAGCATGGGATGGCCCTCTTATTCTCAAAGGAATTCTGAACGGTCAGGATGCAACACGCGCTGTTGCGGCTGGCGTTGATGGTCTGATTGTCTCAAACCATGGCGGACGGCAACTTGATGCTGTGCCAGCCTCTATCGACCTGCTTGAAGCTATCCGCTCTTCGGTTGGGCCTAAAGTGCCGCTATTATTCGATTCAGGTGTGCGCTCAGGGCTTGATATTGCGCGTGCATTGGCGGCAGGAGCCGATTTTGTTATGTGCGGCAGGGCCTTTATGTACGGTGTTGCCGCCTTAGGTGAGCCGGGCCCGGACCATGTTTTGGCCGTATTGAAGGACGAGCTGGAAAATACAATGGTCCAGCTCGGACTTGAGCGGCTTGCGGACCTACCGACAGCATTGAGCCGGCAATCCTGAACAATGCCGCCTATTTAGCTTTATAGGCTGCGATTGCTTTTGCCAGTAAGTCTCTGTCACGGCAGTTATATGAGCACAGGCCATTTAACCGCTGAAGCAAGGCATCTGCTTTTTCAGGCTGGTCAATGGTAAGGTAAAGTTCTCCCATATATTCCATTGCCTGAGTGTGTGTCGGATCGAGCGTAAGGGCTTTGGTATATGCTTTCTCAGAGGCATCATATTTGCCCGTCTTACGAAGCGAAAACCCTGTGAGGTTCCAGGCATCTGCATTTTTAGGGTTGGCGAGGCGTTCACCCTCGAGAGCGGTGAGGGCGGCATCAAAATCTTTGCGGGTGATAGCAGCTTCAGCAGCGCGCATAGCAGCGCTCGTCGATGGCTTTGCTGTATATGAATAGCCACTATCTCCGCTACCGCTACCGCTACTGCTGCCGGCTGCAAACGCGGACTGCGTAAAGCCGAATGCTAAAAAGAGGGCAAGAAGAGAGCGAAGGAGATGTGAAGCCATATCAGGGAAACCTTTTTCAATGTCACAGATGATTAAATCGATGGAATATATCGCGCAGCTTAGTGGCCTGCCTATATATCTTAACTCTTAATACGGCCTTCAGTGCGCGTTGGTTCAATTCTGAAAGGAGAAAGGATAAAGATTGGATGTGAATAGTAATAAAGAAGAGCGGGTCTTAAAAAATGCCGGCATCAAGACCCGCAACCAGACTTGCAGATAGATGGTACACGTCATTTTCAAACGCAGTATCATACGCCCCCTTTAGGATAAGAGGCGGCTGGACGAGACGCCAGTTAAGCCCGTTCGCAATGGCTGTGAGGGCATGATTTGTGGCTGTACCGTCAAGGCCGGCCCTGATGTAAAAGGCGGCGGGAAGGCCGTCAGTTTTGCCAAGCAGGTCATTATAAGTTCTATCGAACATATCTTTGGTCAGGCCAGCCATATAGCCAATATTTTCGGTTGTTGCGATAAGAATGCCAGTGCAGCTCAGAATATCAGCTGCGATTACGTCGCGTGCTGGTTTTGCGATCAGTGTTACATCACCGCGATGGATATCAATGCCGCGCAAGGCTGACTGTTCAAGGTGCCTTGTGTTTTCTGAGATAGCATGGGATACGAACAGAAGAGTTTTCATGACATTGCCAGTCTATCAGGAAGGGAATGATATGACAAAAACAACAAATAATCTCGATGAAGCGGCTATTGCCTCCTTGCTTGCAGATTTGCCGGGATGGCAAAAAATTGAAGGCCGTGAGGCTATTTCTGTGCAGTATAAGCTGCCCGACTTTCTGGCGGTGATGAGCTTGATGGCGCAGATTGCGCCAGAAGCAGAAGCCTTAAACCATCACCCCGAATGGTCAAATGTTTATAATAGGCTGACGGTGACCCTTACCACCCATGATACGGGCGGGATAACCAGCCTTGATGCTGAACTTGCCCGCCTCATTGATGCGCGTGCCAGTGTGGCAGGCGCAACCACCTCGTGATAAGCGATACTCTTTCTGCGATACCCTCGCTCTATTTCATTGCTGCGGGAGTATTCTTTTTTGCTGGCACCATCAAAGGTGTTTTAGGGATTGGCCTGCCAACAACAGCGCTTGCTTTGCTTACGCTGGTTGTTAGCCCACTCGAAGCTATCGGGCTAAATCTTATCCCGATGATTGCAACCAACTTCTATCAATTTGTGAGTGCGCAGAATATCACATCTATCATCCGCACCTATTACCGGTTTGCCCTGATTATGTCGGCCATGCTGATGATAACAGCGTTGCTGGCATCATCATTTGGTAATGATTTTATTAAATTGATGATTTCGGTGTCTATTCTGTCATTCTGCGCCAATAATTTATTTTTTCGGAAATGGCGTATGCGTGAGGCGTATGATCATTTCTGGCAATATAGTCTTGGCTGCGCCTCTGGCCTTATCGGGGGGCTTACCTCAGCGTGGGGTGTGCCGATTACCATGTATCTGGTGATGAAAAATGTGAGCCCGCGTCAGTTTGTTGATATTAGCGGGTTTCTGATTATTGTTGGGTGTATTCCGGTGACAATTGGATATGTTGCAACAGATGTTTTTACCCAAAGCCTTTTAATCCCGGGTCTTATCGGCGCTGGTGCAGGGCTGGTTGGTTTCAGATGCGGGGCATCTTTGCGCGGCCGGATAGAACCGGCTCTGTTTCAGAAACTTGTCTTATGGATGTTTTTTGCTATGGGCCTCAGAATGGCTTATTCTGCGTTGTCCTCATACGGTATTTTGTAAGGGGGGGGCTGAATAATGAGTGCGCGCGCCTGGTCTCTTCTGCTGCTTCTCTCCTTTATCTGGGGCTCTTCTTTTTATATCGTAGAGGTAGGGCTAGTCTTTCTTGACCCGTTCTGGCTGGTCAGTCTTCGGGTTGTGACAGGCGCAGTTGTGCTGAATACAGGCTTATATCTAGCAGGCCATAGACTGCCAAATTCGCGTGCTTTCTGGGGCGGCTGTCTTGTAATAGGATTGTTAAATAATATTCTGCCTTTCACGTTCCTTGCCATTGGTCAGCAGAGTGTCACAGGCGGCGTTGCCTCTATCCTGAATGCTAATACAGCTTTTTTTGGGGTGATTGTTGCCGCTATATTTCTGCGCAGTGAGCCGCTTTATCCGCATCGTCTGGTGGGGGTAATTATCGGGGTCATGGGCGTTGTTATCGCGATAGGGCCGTCAGCCTTGCTAACGCTTGATGTATCGAGCGCCGGCCAGTTCTTCATTATTCTTGCAACCTTATGCTATTCATTCGCTACTGTGTGGGGGAAGCTTAAACTGTCATCCTATCCTGCCTTGTCTGTTGCGGCTGCCATGCTTGTTTGTTCTGCTATGATGTCTGTTCCAACAGCTCTTGTGATGAGCGGCCCGCCTCCGGTTGAGATGTTTCTGCCGGCAAACAGGCTGGGTCTTCTTCAGGTGATTATTGGCATTGGCGTGTTCTGTACTGCGCTTGCTTATCCTATCTACTTCAAGATTCTGGCTCTTGCTGGCGCATCAAACCTATCGCTTGTAACGATTATCATTCCGGTATTTGCCATCTCACTTGATGCTGCGTTACTCGGCCAGTTTGTGACCAGCCAAGAGGTTATGGGATTTGGGCTGGTTGTCGTAGGGCTTGCGGTTATGGATGGCAGAATTTTAACACTGCTTGGCGTCAGGCGAGGCTAAAGCAGATAGCTAAGCAGCCATAATAGGCCAAGCCCGCTAAGTAATGTTAGCATGATTGAGCCTGACAGCATCGCAATCACCACCGCAATAATAGCCGCAGGTAGCCGCATATTCCCATCAAGGGAAAATTCGCCATCTGGCAACAGAATGGCTGTGATGATGATAGGTGTTAGGACGGCAGCGGGCACATAGCCAAGCGCCTTTTCAACAGATTGTGGAATTTGTTTTGGCATAAAGCGCGACAGGGGCAGAAAACGCGTGAGAAACGTAATGATGCCGCAGATAATAATGGCGCACCAGATGAGCATGTCTGAAAGAGGCTCGCTTACTATCATAATGAGCGCGCCTCTCTGCTTGTCAGCCTCTCAGCAATAACAGCTGCTATGATGCCGGCAAACGCAGCAATAATAAGCCATAAATTCCATGGCATTCCGTGCAGCATCACTGCGGTAGCGCCTGACACAAGAGTTGCAACAAGCATCGGCATCTGCCGTAACAGGGGGGTAATCACCGCAATAAAAGTAAGCGGGATAGCAAAGCTAAGCTGTAGATAGTCAGGAATGGTTGCGCCAAGCAGAATGCCGCATGCTGTTGAAAGATGCCAGCAGAGCCATAAGGTAAGCCCGGTGCCAAGCAGATGGAAATGCATATAAGCTGAGGCAGGCTGCATGGTGAACCGGCGGATAGAAATAGCATAAGCTTCGTCGGTAAGAAGATATCCTAGAATGATGCGCCACCCCACAGGAAGATGCTGCAGATAGCGGGAAACAGACACGCCATAAAGCGCATGTCGCAGATTGATTGTACTCACAGAGGCTATCAGCACGGGCAGCGGTGTGCCACTTGCAATAAGCTGGATAAAGACAATCTGGCTTGCGCCGCCAAACAGGATTGTTGATAAAAAGAATGTCTGTAGAGCGCTCAGCCCGCTTTCTATTCCGGCAATACCAAAGACGAGCCCGAAGGGAAATACGCCAAGCTGAAGCGGAAGCTCATCGCGAATGCCAGCGAGAAATTCTGATTTTTTGTCTGAAGCCGAAACTGTCATTCGATACCGTAAACTATCTAAAGTCTTTCTTGTGAGCCACAGCTGAGCATATTGCACATTCACCCAGAATTAGGTACCCCTAATCTGCTGAAGCGTTACCAATTCTTGGGTCGCTTTTTTCAATCTTAAAAAGGGGGTAGTGCTCATGCTGTCGGTCATTAGCGATGATAAGGTGAGCCAGTGGTCCAGTCAGAGGATTCTCATGCGGGTTGATTATAACTGCCCCATGTCTGATGGCAGGGTGACAGACGCAACACGAATAGACCGCACACTTGCCGGTATAAAGCGGCTCACAGATGCTGGTGCGTCAGTGATATTAATGTCTCATTTTGGCCGGCCCAAAGGGGTGCGGCAGGCAGAAATGTCGCTCGCGCCCGTGCGCGCTTATCTCTCTGATATTTTGGGATATGATGTTACGATGGCGGATGATATTTGCGGCACAGGCGCTGCAGAGATGGCATCTGCGCTTGCGCCTGGGAAAGTGATGTTGCTAGAGAATCTGCGGTTTCATGCCGGTGAAGAAGCGAATGACCCTGACTTTGCAGCGTCCCTTGCCGCGCTTGGCGATATTTTTGTCGGCAATGCTTTTTCCTGTGCTCACAGAGCCCATGCCTCAACAGAAGGGGTTGCGCATCTCTTGCCCGCTTTTGCCGGTGATACGCTTGCCGCTGAAGTGCACGCCCTTCACACCGTACTTGAAACCCCCAAACGGCCAGTAGCAGCTGTTGTTGGCGGCGCAAAAATCTCAACAAAGCTGGCTGTTCTTGAACATCTGATTGAGCGTGTTGATCATCTGATTTTAGGGGGCGGGATGGCAAATACTTTCCTTGCGGCCGGCGGCGCAGACATGGGGCTTTCTCTGCAAGAAGCTGATATGTATGACACAGCCCGTAAGATTATGACTGCAGCGACAGCAAAGGGCTGTCAGCTTCATTTGCCCGTTGATGGTGTTGTCGCAGAAACCTTTGCTGAGGGCGCTGACAATAAGGTTGTTGGGAATGATACTATTGGTAGCTCAGAAATGGTGCTTGATATCGGCCCTGATTCTATTGCCAGAGCCTGTGCAGTGCTTGACCAGTGCGAAACGGTATTGTGGAATGGACCAATGGGCGCGTTTGAAGTGCAGCCGTTTGATAAAGCAACAGTTCAGCTTGCACGCCATGCCGCAATGCTGACAGCGCAGAACAAGCTGATATCGGTTGCAGGCGGCGGCGATACGGTAGCTGCCCTGAACCATGCAGGTGCTGCAGGCCAGTTTAGCTATGTCTCGCTTGCGGGGGGCGCCTTTCTTGAGTGGATAGAAGGAAAGCGCCTGCCGGGTATTGCTGTTCTGAGTATAACGCCCTAAATCACCTGATAGGATAGCCGGAAAATAGGAGCCGTTAAGATGTTTTTCTCAGACCCGTTTAAATCACGCCTGCCAACCGCAGATGAGGCTCTTGCTGGCCGAGATGTGCCTATCATGGCGCCGCGCCCGCATGCTGTTCATGGCCGGCCGATTGCTGCGCCATTCCCTGTTGGCTATGAGACGCTGATATTGGGGATGGGCTGTTTCTGGGGCGCTGAACGGCTTTTCTGGCAGATGGATGGCGTTTATAGCACGGCTGTTGGCTATGCGGGCGGCCTTTCACCGCATCCGACCTATGAGGAGGTCTGTTCTGGACAGACAGGCCATACAGAGGCTGTTTTGGTCGTGTTTGATCCGCAGATTGTCTCGCGCGATGTTTTGCTGGCGCTTTTCTGGGAAGAGCATGACCCAACCCAAGGCAATCGTCAGGGCAATGATAGGGGAACGCAGTACCGCTCAGCTCTTTATGCCCATGATGATAAACAGCTAGAGGCGTTTCGTATNTCAGCACGGCGATATGGCAGTGCCCTTGCTAGCGCTGGCAAGGACGTGATTACGACCGAAATCTCAGCAGCTAAGACGTTCTATTATGCTGAGGATGCGCATCAACAATATTTGCATAAAGTGCCCAATGGTTATTGTGGATTGGCGGGGTGTAATGTCGCCTTTCCTGAGGCTGAGGCATAAGTGCATTATCCTTTGCATTAATCGTCTGATAAACTCTTGACCTTCTTGATGTCAGAGATTACTGTACGCCACCTTTACAGATTTTATTTAATGCCGGATGGATGGTATGAAAGTCGTTAGCTCGCTAAAAACTCTTAAAAATCGGGATCGCAACTGTCAGGTTGTGCGCCGTCGTGGCCGCCTTTATGTGATCAACAAAAAGAACCCACGTTTCAAGGCACGCCAAGGGTGAGCCTGCTTTATGATCTGCAGTAGCGGTGAGTAAATATACGAGATTCAAGCTGTATCCATCTCATGGATGCAGCTTTTTTTATGGTGATTCTGCCTTAAAATGTTTCACTTGGTAAAACAGCGTCTCACATGTCTCGACACTATGTGGTGAACGCGCTACCTTTATGTCCAAATTATCATGCTGAATGAGAGAAGGGGCAGTGCAACATGCCACTTCTTAGATGCTAGTCATTATCGCGGCCTCTTTGATGGTGTCGCACAAGGAGAGTTTTTTCTATTATGCTTATGCCCGCTCCAGATAAGACAACGCTTTCACGGCGTGGTGAAATTTGTACAGCCCTCAAAGCAATGCTGCCGGCGGGATGCGTGATTGATGATGATGCAACCATGCGGGCATATGATGCGGATGGCCTTTCTTCCTACCGCCAGATGCCGCTGGTTGTTGTTCTGCCTGAAACGACAGAACAGGTTGCCGAAGTGCTGCGATGGTGCCGTGACAATGATGTGAAGGTTGTGCCGCGGGGTGCTGGTACATCTCTTTCAGGAGGCGCGCTGCCGCTTGCAGATGGTGTATTGCTGGCATTGGGTAAGTTTAATCAGATTACCGACGTTGATTTTGAAAACAGATGCGTTGTAACCCAGCCAGGCGTTACTAATCTTGGTATAACCCACGCTGTTCAGGATGAAGGGTTCTATTATGCCCCTGATCCATCTAGCCAGATTGCCTGCTCTATTGGTGGCAATATTGCGGAAAATTCAGGCGGGGTTCACTGCCTCAAATATGGTCTGACAACCAATAATGTGCTGGGTATTGAAATGGTCACGATGGATGGTGATATCCTGCGTCTTGGCGGCAAACATCTTGATGCTGGCAATCTTGATGTGCTTGGTGTGATGACAGGCTCAGAGGGATTGCTGGGGGTTGTTACCGAAGTTACCGTCCGTATTCTGCGTAAACCTGCAACACAGCGCGCTATTCTCGTCGGTTTTGATTCGGCGCAGGAAGCAGGCCAAGCCGTTAGTAATGTGATCGCTGCTGGCATCATTCCAGCTGGTATGGAAATGATGGATAATCCGGCGATTAATGCGGCTGAAGATTTTGTTCAGGCAGGATATCCGCGTGAGGCAGCAGCTTTGCTGATTGTTGAGCTGGATGGACCTGAAGTTGAAGTTGATTACCTGCTTGAGCGGGTTGGTGAAGTGATGGAGCGTTCTGGCTCAAGCTCGCTGCGGGTCAGTCAGTCAGAGGCAGAACGTAATCAGTTCTGGGCGGGACGAAAATCAGCTTTTCCTGCGGTGGGGCGTATCTCGCCTGATTATCTCTGTATGGATGGCACAATCCCGCGTAAAGCGCTTCCTGAAATGCTAACACGGATGTCTGCGATGAGTCAGAAATTTGGTCTGCGTGTTGCTAATGTCTTCCATGCCGGCGATGGCAATCTTCATCCGCTTATCCTGTTTGATGCGAATGTTGAGGGTGAATTGCACCGTGCTGAGGAATTTGGCGCTGAAATTTTGCGTAACTGCGTTGCTCTTGGCGGCGTTCTTACAGGTGAGCACGGGGTGGGCGTTGAAAAGCGCGACCTAATGGGTGAGATGTTTACCGAAGAAGACATGAAACAACAGCAGCGGGTAAAATGTGCTTTTGACCCGGGTCATCTGCTCAATCCGGGCAAGGTGTTTCCGCTGTTGCATCGGTGTGCTGAGTTAGGCCGGTTGCATGTTCATCATGGCAAGCTTCCTCATCCTGATCTGCCACGTTTCTAATAGGGTTTAGAGATGACATTTTTACCGGAAGACCATGAAGCGCTCGAAGAATTCATGAGTCAGGCTGTGAGCGATAAAACGTCTCTGCATGTTGCGGGGACGGGCACCAAAGAAAAGCTAGGTGACAGGGTTACAGCTGATGCCAGCCTCTCGCTCGGCCGTCTCTCAGGCATTGTTGATTATCAGCCAGAAGAGCTGATAATCGTTGCAAAGCCGGGCACACGCATGGATGAGATTAATGCGGCTCTGGCTGAAAAAAACCAGATGCTTGCTTTTGAGCCTGCCAACCTTGCCTCATTATATGGCGCAGAGCATGCTGGGTCTGTTGGCGGCATTGTTGCTGCAAACCTTTCTGGTCCGCGGCGTATTTCAGCCGGCGCAGCGCGTGATTATCTGCTTGGCTTTACAGCTGTTTCTGGCAGGGGGACTTCTTTTACGTCCGGTAGCCGCGTGATGAAAAATGTCACTGGCTATGATTTATCCAAACTTATTTGTGGCTCTATGGGCACGCTTGCCGTGATGAGCGAGCTTACCTTGAAGGTCTTGCCACGGCCGGAAACATCAACCACGCTTTCGGTAAAATGTGCGGCACTTGCGCAGGCCCAAAAGGCATTATCAGCTGCTTTCAAATCGGCGACTGAGCCGTCTGGCGGCGCTATAACTCATGCGCGTTCCGGCGCATTGAGCCTTGGTGATGANCCAGCTGCCGCTCATGTCAGGCTTGAAGGTGTTGCCCAGTCTGTTACTGACCGGATATCCACCCTTTCTGATATTTTAGCAGGCTTTGGTGAGGTAAGTGTTCTTGAACAAGACGCCTCTGAGGCCTTCTGGCAGGATGTCCGTGATATTGCGATGCTTGATGAGACTGCTGAGCAGGTGTGGAAACTATCGGTTGCCCCGTCTGTGGTAAGTGATGTGATTAATATGATAACAGCGCAGACCTCGATTCGGTTCTTTTGTGACTGGGCTGGCGGTCTTGTTATGCTATCGGGAGCTGGTGACGGGCTAAATCAGATAGTGCGCTCAGCAGTTGAGGCGCATGGCGGTGGACATGCCAGCCTGCTGCGCGCGCCAGATACGATGCGCGCTGCCATTTCATCGTTTCATCCACAGCCCGCCGCATTGGCAGGGCTGCATGATAGAATTCGTGACTCGTTCGACCCATTGCATCTGTTAAACCCCGGAAAGATGGGACCTGCTCTTACCTGATGCTTTAAGCTAGTATGCCGCGTTTCTAACCCTATTTTGTGAGTCAAACCATATAATGCAGACCCATTTTACAGAGGCTCAATTAGCCCAGCCCGATATTGCCCAAGCAGATGATATTTTGCGCAAATGTGTTCATTGCGGGTTCTGTACCGCCACCTGTCCGACTTTTGTGCTAACGGGTGATGAGCGCGATAGCCCGCGCGGCCGGATATGGATGATGCGTGATATGCTTGAAGGCTCCGAGATGGATGCTCAAAAAGTCGGCTATCACTTGGATAGATGCCTTACCTGCCTGTCATGTATGACAACCTGTCCGTCAGGCGTGGATTATATGCATCTGGTTGATATTGGCAGAAAGCATGTTGCCGAGACAACAACGCGTCCGTTTGCTGACCGGTTTATGCGCAAAATACTGGCGCTGACTGTTCCGGTTGCAGGCCGGTTTCATCTTGCTCTGAAGATGGCTTCACTTGCTAAATTCCTTGCGCCGCTTATGCCGCCGCGGATGCGGGCAATGGTTACCCTTGCACCGGCCAAGGTCGGCAAGCTCGATCCCGTTGGCGGAACAGATGCTGTGTATTCAGCCGCTGACCAGTATAAAAAGCCAGTCAAGCGCGTGATGCTATTGGCGGGCTGTGCCCAGAGAGCCATTGATCCAGAAATTAATGCGGCAACATTGCGCTTGCTGAGGCGTTTGGGCGTTGAAGTTCTGGTGCGTCAAAGAGCGAGCTGTTGCGGTGCGCTTGCCCACCATATCGATGCCCATGATGCAGCTCACCAGCAAATCTGTGCTACCATTGATGCGTGGCGTCCCGAAGTGGAGAGCGGCACAATTGATGCGATTATCGTCAATACATCAGGCTGCGGTACGACCTTGAAAGATTATGGTAATTTAATGCGTGATGATGCGGAATATGCAGATATTGCGGCGAAAATCTCAGCCCTTGCTTGTGATGTTACTGAACTTCTCGATAGGGTTGAAATGGGCCAGTCAGTTGCCCCGCGCGGATTGTCTGTTGCCTATCATTCGGCCTGTTCCATGCAGCATGGTCAGAAAATTACTGAACTGCCAAAACAGCTGCTCAGCCGCGCTGGCTTTGATATCAAAGCGATTGCAAATGCGCATTTATGTTGCGGCTCAGCCGGTGTTTACAATGTGTTGCAACCTGATTTATCGCAGGGCCTGAAGGAGCGTAAGCTCGCCTCTATCAACAAAGCGGGTGCAGATATTGTGGCGGCAGGCAACCTTGGATGTATCAATCAGCTTGCGGATGTGGACGCGCCAATTTGCCATACGGTCCAGTTGCTTGACTGGGCATATGGCGGACCAACACCGTCACAGCTAGACAAGATTATTAATCAAAGCTGAAAAAGTCATTGCCTTTATCATCCATCACGATGAAGGCTGGGAAATTTTCAACTTCGATTCGCCAGACAGCTTCCATGCCAAATTCTGGAAACTCCAGCACTTCAACTTTTTTGATACTCTCAAGCGCAAGCTTTGCGGCTACACCGCCAATTGAGCCAAGGTAGAAGCCGCCATTATCTCGGCATGCATTACGTACCGCAGCAGAGCGATTGCCTTTGGCCAGCATCACAAGTGAGCCGCCGGCTTTCTGGAACGTATCAACATAAGAATCCATCCGGCCTGCTGTTGTCGGACCAAAAGAGCCAGATGCCATACCATCAGGTGTTTTGGCAGGGCCAGCATAATAAACAGGATGGTTTTTAATATAGTCAGGCAGAGTGCCGGTTGCATCAAGCTGTTCGAGGAGCTTGGCATGAGCAATGTCACGCGCAACAATCATTGGACCGGTTAGGTTAACGCGTGTTTTGACCGGATGCTGTGATAAGGTAGCAAGAATTTCTGTCATCGGCTTTGTTAAGTCGATATTCACCGCATCATCTGCAACCTCCTCGGCACTCACGTCAGGCAGATATTGTGCGGGCTGTTCTTCAAGCTGTTCTAAGAAGATACCGTCTTTGGTAATTTTACCGCGTATTTGTCTGTCAGCTGAACACGACACGCCAACGCCGATAGGACAGCTTGCGCCGTGCCGCGGAAGCCGGATAACACGGACATCATGGCAGTAATATTTACCGCCAAACTGAGCCCCGATACCAAGCTCGCGTGTCATCTGGAGAATTTCTTTTTCCCACTCAAGATCGCGCCAGCCATGACCTGATTCAGACCCGCTTGTCGGCAGATGATCAAGGTCGCGAACAGAGGCTTTTTTTACTGTTTTCAGATTAAATTCAGCAGAGGTACCGCCAACCACAATAGCAAGGTGGTAGGGAGGGCAGGCAGCTGTACCAAGAGACACAATCGCTTCTTTCAAAAAGGCCCGCAGACCATCTGGGTTAAGAACCGCCTTTGTTTTCTGATGCAGGAAGGTCTTGTTAGCAGACCCGCCGCCTTTCTGAATGAAGGTAAAGTGATATTCTGAGCCGCTAGATGCTGCAATATCAATCTGGGCAGGCAGGTTGTTGGCTGTGTTCTTTTCTTCGAACATGCTCAGAGGTGCCAGCTGTGAGAATCGCAGATTATGAGACTGATAGGTATTATAGATACCGCGCGAAAGGGCTTCAGAATCTGCCCCGCCTGTCAGGACCTGCTCGCCGCGGCTAGCGCTGATAAGGGCAGTGCCTGTATCCTGACACATTGGCAAGACACGCTCTGATGAAATGACAGCATTTTTGAGCATTTCAAGCGCAACAAATTTATCGTTCCGTGTTGCTTCATCATCATCCATGATAGCGCGGAGCTGGCCAAGGTGGCCCGGACGTAAAAGGTGGGACACATCTGCCATCGCCTGTTCAGCAAGCAATGTTAGGCCTTCGGGCGCAACATGAAGAAACGTCCGGCCTTGATGCGTGCTGGTGGTAACATGCTCAGTTGTAAGCAGACGATAGGGGGTATCATCACCAGATACAGGAAGTAGGGGTGTGTAGGTAAAATCTGACATCTTAGAGCCCTTTGGGTGGATCACAGAAAATTATAGATGGAAAAAGCTAAGACCTTAGCAGGTGTAAAAGCCTAGGGCTCTTTTCTAAAGGTATCAAGAGAGACAATTTCAGCTGTATCTTTTTCAACCGTTATTTCATCATCATGCTGAATCTGATTGCTTTTCTTTTCGCTTTTGGAAAGCGAGGGCGTGATATCTGTCAGCGATGCTGGCTTGCCAATCCGCGTCGGCGTCATAGCGCTATCTTCGGCATTTTCATCATCTGTATCAGGCTCGCTAAACTGCAAACCGAATCCAACAGACGGGTCAGTAAAATGTGTCACAGCAGAAAACGGGATAATGAGCGGCTCATGCGTTCCAGAAAATGATAAGGTGATGTTAAATCTATCGTCAAACACATCAAGGTCCCAGAACTGATGTTGCAGAACGATTGTCATTTCTTTTGGATTGGCTGCTTTGAGGGTGTCGCTGATAGAAACACCAGTCGCATCGGTTAAGAAGGTCACATAAAAATGCGATTCCCCCGGAAGCCCTGCATGCTGTGCGATGGAAAGAGCGCCACGAACAACACTTCTTAAGGCATCTTCAACAAGTAATTCGTAATTGATGCTCTGTAACTCTGTTGTGTCATCCATCTTGGTTTTATATCTCATGCCTAAACGATTTAATGTCTGGTCCGGATAGGAACCAGCGGAAAAGCAGGAACGCTTCTGTTGCCAGGTGCGCCCCCAAACCCCGCCTAACCGAGCTCAAGCGGCTAGGACTTTAAGTCGGCTACGCCTGCTGCATTAAGCAGCGATAGCAACCGGAGCAGTGTTGTCATTTGCAACTACTACAATGGCCCGATAACGGCGGGTACCATACCGAACGAAAATAGAGCCTTTACCACATGCGTCGATCCTATTTCGCCCCCGCATATTTTTTCTGCCACGGGCCAGCTCTGACGGTATAAGTCCGTCTGGCTAGCCTATCTTGAAAAAATGGTGGAGGCGCCGGGTACCGCCCCCGGGTCCGCCCTGCTTATTTCACGCTACGTTTATCGCCATAGTCAGCCGAAGCTGACATTGATCAATATAGAGGCAAATCAGTGAAGTTGGAAGATTTTTTGCGTATCAGGGTGTGACAAGGTGTTTTTTTTACGCCAGACCTGCCATATATTCATTGCAAGTGTCGTGTAATCTGCTGAACCCTCATCTATGTTCCCTTCGAAAGAGTCCCCATGCAGCAATATCTTCATCTTCTCTCAGAAGCCCTTGAACAGGGTGTTGTTCGTGATGATAGAACCGGAACGGGTACCCGTTCTGTTTTCGGCTGGCAGATGCGGTTTAATCTGCAAGAAGGGTTCCCCGTCCTAACAACCAAAAAACTACATCTGCGCTCTATTATTCATGAACTTTTATGGTTCATTCAGGGTGATACAAATATTGCTTATCTGCGTGATAATGGTGTGAAAATCTGGGATGAATGGGCGGATGAAGCAGGTGATTTGGGGCCAGTATATGGAAAGCAGTGGCGGCGCTGGGAGACGCCTGATGGTAGGGTGATTGACCAGCTTATGGATGTTGTCGAGATGATTAAAACCTCGCCATCTTCGCGCCGGCTTATTGTGTCGGCCTGGAATCCGTCTGATGTGCCGCATATGGCGCTGCCGCCCTGTCACTGCCTGTTCCAGTTTTATGTGGCGAACGGTAAATTATCCTGCCAGCTTTATCAGCGCTCTGCTGATATCTTCCTTGGGGTTCCTTTTAATGTGGCATCCTATGCGCTTTTAACGCATATGATTGCCCATGTTTGCGGCTTAGAGGTAGGGGATTTTGTGCATACGCTTGGTGACGCACATCTCTATCTGAACCATGAAGAGCAGGCTAAAGAGCAATTATCGCGTACACCAGGGCCTCTTCCCAAGTTACGCCTTGTTTCACCACCAGATGATTTGCTATCCTTCCGGTTCGACCATATTACCCTAGATGATTATGCTGCTGCACCATCGATCTCGGCGCCGATTGCTATATAAGTTTTTCCTTATTTATGAAAGTATACTGAGCAAAATGACCTCATTTGAACTTGTTTGCGTTGTCGCGATGGCCCAAAATCGTGTTATTGGCGATGGGAGCGGCCTTGTCTGGCATTTACCGGATGATTTGAAGCGGGTGAAGGCGCTGACAATGGGCTGCCCGCTTATCATGGGCCGTAAAACATGGGAGTCTATCGGGCGGGCTCTTCCGGGACGGGCGAGCATTGTAATGACGCGCGATAAGTCGTGGCAGGCAAAGGGCGCGATTGCTGTAACGAGCCTTGATAGTGCGATAAAAGCAGGTAAAGACTGGCTCACTGAGCAGGATGGTAGCGAAAGACGGCTTATTCTGTTCGGGGGTGGCCAAATTTATGCTGACGGTCTATCGCGCTGTAACAAGATTGAGATGACGCTCATTGACGTCACCCCCGACCAAGGTGTTTTGTTTCCCAAAACATCACCAATGGACTGGGATGACCGCTGTCTTGAAACACATGTTAAAACCGGCGACGTGCCAACATTTCGCTATCAAAGAATGACCCGCAAGGTACCAATTTTTGTTTAAGCCCTTTGTTTCGCTAAGATAGCTGGCTGAAATTAATCCATCACAATCGATGGGGCTTTTCTGTCTTGTCCGGTAATCTGGGTCAGTACCTGTTCNGCTATCTTGTGATAGACAGCACTATAGGGGCTGTCAGGCTGGCTGCTCACAATAGGTGTGCCGGCATCTGATGTTTCTCTGATTGCCATGTCGAGGGGAACCTCGCCAAGGAAGGGCAGGCCGAGGCGAGCAGCTTCAGCTGCCGCCCCGCCATGACCAAAAATCTCTGAGCGATCGCCGCAAGACGGGCAGATGAAATGGCTCATATTTTCAACAATGCCAAGAACCGGCACATTCACCCGTTGGAACATGTTCAGACCTTTTCGGGCGTCAATCAGCGCCAAGTCCTGCGGTGTTGACACAATCACAGCGCCAGCAAGTTCGGCGCGTTGCGAGATGGTTAGTTGAGCATCACCCGTGCCGGGCGGCATATCGACCACAAGAATATCAAGATTATCCCATGCAACATCCCGCAACATTTGCTGGATGGCGCTCATCACCATTGGGCCGCGCCAGATTGTTGGAGAATCTTCTTCAAGCAGAAACCCAATCGACATAGCCTGCAGGCCCCACGCCATCAGAGGAACCAGTTTATTATTTTCGGTAACCGGTTTTTTATTCAGGCCGAGAAGCCGAGGCAAGGAGGGGCCATAGATATCAGCATCCAAAATCCCAACCCGCTGGCCTTGGGCAGCAAGCGCAAGCGCAAGATTAATCGCTGTTGTGGATTTTCCTACACCGCCCTTACCAGAGGCAACAGCGACAATATAGCGCGCCGGCTTCAAAAGAGCCTCCTGCTGGGGCGCTTCATGCGTGTGCGGAGCAGGGGCTTGGGCGGTTTGCTGATTATGGGCCGTCAGGATTACGGTTACTGACAGCACGCCGTCAAGCTTATCAACAGCCCGCTCTGCTGCTTGTTTGAGGGCGTCTGCATGAGGGGCAAGAGCTGGGTCAATTTCGAGTGTAAAGCCTACATTCCCATCTTTTACAACAAGGCCTGATACAGCTTTGCTCTCAATTTGCCCCTGCCCATCAGGCAGAAGTGGTGCAGATGTAAGAGCAGAGAGAATCGCATCGGGGTTCGGGTGAGCAGTCATTCGCTAAATCCTAGCTGTGAATTTGAAAGTTGGCCTTGAATTATGTGCGCAGAAGAATGATATATGTACCACGACGTTGCGACCACAGACTTAGTCTGTCCAAGCCGGCTTGACAAGATGGTGAGTGGCAGAGTGATTAAATGGGTTGCACGGCCCAAGTTAGCATAAAGAAGAGTTCTTCATCTATGCTGCTTGGTTCTGAAAAATGGGGTTTTACGACTCCAAACGAATTATAGCTTGCGATGGCGACAAATTATAGCTTGCGATGGCGACAAGGGAGCACAGAGCATATGCCTTGGAATGATAACGGCAATAATCAAGGAAATAACGGCGGCCCATGGGGCGGCGGTCCGTCAGGGGGCAATAATGGTGGCCCGTGGGGCGGCGGTTCGAATAATAACCCCGGCCGGCAAACGCCGCCAGAATTTGATAAAATTTTCCGTGATATGAAGAATAGTTTTGGCGGAAAAATGGGCGGTGGTAGTTCTGGAAAGATAATCATCCTTGGCTTGATTATTATGATTGGCTTTTGGGCGGTTTCTGGTTTTTACCGCGTTAACCCACAACAGCAGGGCGTTGTCCTGCGGTTTGGTGAGTGGGTGCGTACAACCCCGCCTGGCCTGCATTATCATTTGCCGTTTCCGATTGAACAGGTGATGACACCAGATGTAACCCGCGATAACAGGCTGGAAATTGGCTTTCGTGATATTGGTGGGCGGAGCGCATCGCGCCGTGACGTCGCCGATGAAAGCCAGATGATTACGGGTGATGAAAATATTGTTGATATCGACTTTGTTGTTTTCTGGCGTATTGCTGATGCTGGGGCATATCTGTTTAATCTTGCAGACCCTGACCAGACAATCAAAGTCGCGGCCGAAGCCGTCATGCGAGAAACTATCGGGCAGACTGATATTCAGACTGTGTTGACCGAAGGTCGTCAAAATGTGCAGGTTGCGGTTCGTCAAAAATTGCAAGAGCTGCTTGATGAGTACCGGACAGGTGTGCGGGTGCGTGAAATTCAGCTTCTCGCTGTTGACCCGCCAGCAGATGTTATTGACTCCTTCAACGATGTTCAGCGTGCACGCCAAGACCGTGACAGGCTAAAGAACGAAGCCGAAGCCTTTCGGAATGATATTGTGCCGCGTGCCAGAGGTGAGGCTGCCCGTCTGGTTGCCGAAGCCGAAGCGTATCGTGAAGAAGTTGTAAACCGGGCAAAGGGTGATGCGTCTCGCTTTGACCAAGTTTATAAGGCCTATGAGGTAAATCAAGACGTGACCCGTGAGCGGATTTATATCGAAACAATTGAAGAAGTATTCGGTAACATCGAAAAAATCATCATTGATGAAGATGGTAAATCTGTTGTCCCTTATCTTCCGCTAAAAGAGCTTGGCGGTCGGAGCACTTCTGGAACGGGAGGAAATTAAGATGAGCATGACACGTAATATTATAATTGGCGTTGGTGGCCTGATCCTGTTTGGCATCTTTTCATCATTCTTTACTGTAAATCAGACACAGCAGGCTCTTGTCCTTCAGTTTGGTGAACCAAAGCGGATCATTCAGGATCCGGGGCTTGCCTTTAAATTGCCCTTTATTCAGGATGCCATTTTCTATGAAAGCCGAGTGCTGTCTCTTATCCCGCAGGATGCTGAGGAAGTTATTCTGGCCGACCAGAAGCGTATTCAGATAGATGCGTATGCACGCTACCGGATTGAAGACCCACTATTGTTCTTCCAAACAGTGCGTAATGAGCTTGGCGCGCGGGCGCGTCTTGAATCAATTATCGATTCATCTGTTCGCCGGGTTCTGGGTAGTGAAACACTTGCCTCTATTCTGACCGGAGAGCGTGAAAATATTAATGGCTCCATCCGTGATGAGGTGAATGCGTCTGTTGATAGTCTTGGCATTGAAATTATCGATGTTCGCTTGCGGCGTGCTGACTATCCTGAATCAACCAGCCAAAACATCTTTAACCGGATGAAATCAGAGCGTGAACGCGAAGCAAAAGAGTTTCGCGCAACAGGTGATGAAGAGGCTCAGAAAATTCGGGCAGATGCTGAGAAGACACGGACTGTGATTGTTGCTGAAGCGAAGCGTGAAGCTCAGGAAGTACGCGGTCAGGGCGATTCAAACGCTATTCGAATTTATGCGGATAGCTTTGGCCAAGACCCGGAATTCTTCTCATTCTATCGTTCGATGGAAGCGTATCGTAAATCTATTGGCGAATCCGGCACATCAATGGTGCTCTCGCCTAATTCTAGTTTCTTCCGTTACTTTAAGGATAAAGACGGAAAAATGAACTAGGGGTAAAAATAAGCTGGCGAGAAGCAGGCCTTAAACCGGCCGCATTCTCGCCAGATTACCGACATTGACTATCTCTATAACGATGACCATATCTGATGGGGTGCGCATTAAGATGCTCTTGCACCCCTTTATGCATCCGCAACAGAACGGTTAACAAGTTACAGGACAAAATCATGATTTATACTCTGGCTTATTCCAACCATAAAACAGATTTCCATCAGGTGTGGCGAAATAGGCTTATCCTTTTTGTGCTCCCCTTTATGGCGATGTTTGCCATTGTACTGCAGCAGGCCGCGTTTGCCAGCGAGCGTCCGGTAAGTTTTGCTGAGCTAGCAGAGCTGAAGACACCTGCTGTTGTGAATATTTCAACAACCACTATCGTTCGCGATAAACGTGGTATGGACCTTCCACAATTCCCAGAAGGTTCGCCTTTTGAAGATTTTTTCAAAGAATTTGAAGAGCGCGGAAAATCACGCAAAGCGCAGTCATTAGGATCAGGTTTCATCATTGATGAGAGCGGTATTGTTGTGACCAATAATCACGTGATTGAGAATGCTGAACAAATCACGGTGTTTTTATCAAATGATGAAAGCTTTGATGCGACGCTGGTTGGCCGTGATGAGAAGACAGATATTGCTGTCCTGAAATTTGACCCCGGCAAAACCAAGCTAACAGCCGTAAGCTTTGGGGATTCGGATGCGTTGCGGGTTGGTGACTGGGTTATGGCTATCGGTAATCCGTTTGGTCTTGGTGGCACCGTAACAGCAGGTATTGTGTCTGCGCGTGGCCGTGACATTGGGTCTGGGCCTTATGATGATTTTATTCAAACTGATGCCTCGATAAACCGCGGTAATTCCGGTGGTCCACTATTTAATATGGCAGGTGAGGTTATTGGTATTAATACAGCAATTTTCTCTCAGTCCGGTGGGTCTGTTGGTATTGGGTTTGCGATTTCAGCAAATCTGGCAACCAAGGTTGTTGACCAGCTGCAGGAATATGGCAGAACTCGTCGGGGCTGGTTGGGTGTCTTTATTCAGGAAGTTACCGAAGATATCGCAGAATCTCTTGGCCTTGATGATGCCGCCGGAGCGCTTGTATCGTCTGTGACAGACGGTGGTCCGGCTGATAAGGGCGGTGTTGAAGCTGGTGATGTGATTACCGCATTCAATGGTAAGGTTGTGACGCGCAGTCGTGACTTGCCGCGGATTGTGGCTGAAACACCAGTTGATAAGACAGTGCCAGTCGACATTATTCGCAATGGCGATAAGGTGACGCTGGATATTACACTTGGTGAGCTTGAAAAGGCTGAAAAGAGCGGCGTTCTTGCGTCTGCACCAGCAAAAGATGAAGCGCAATCATTTGATGATATTGGTCTGAGTGTCGCGCCGTTATCGCCGGCCCTGGCCGAGCGGTTTGGACTTGAGACAGATGAGACGGTCGTTGTTGTAACTGAGGCTACTGAAGGTGGTCCGTCAGCCATGAAGGGGATTGCGCCCGGTGATATCATCAGACGTCTAAACCAGACCCGCATTACATCGGTTGCTGATTTTGCAAAGGTGCTGGACACAGCCCAGTCAGATGAGCGCAAAGGCGTGCTTATGCTGATCGAAAGTGATGGGCAAACTCGTTTTGTTCAGGTCAGCTTCAAGTAAGCGCGGCATATCAAAGACAATAAATAAAACAGCCAGCTTTCTTGCTGGCTGTTTTTTTATCAGCCCGACATTAAGGCGTAATGAAATCTGCACGGTCGTAAGATTGAAGATAGAGCAGGGCTGAAAGGTCACTAAAGGATAGCTGGTCTGAAATTTGCGCTCTCAATGCAGGTTTGCCTTCAAAGGCTATGCCAAGTCCGGCGGCTGTAAGCATTGCCATATCATTCGCGCCATCCCCGACAGCAATAACATCTTGGGATGTTATATCATGCTGACTGCATAGCTCGGCAAGGATGCGCGCTTTTGCCGATTTATCGAGCAAGGGCGGCAGAAAACCACCTGAAAGCAGGCCATTTTTGATTTCAATTTCATTCGCATAATGTCCTGAAAACCCAAGCTTAGCTGCTACATGATTTGTCAGAAAGGTAAAACCGCCCGACACAAGATAGGCATGGTGACCTTGGCCACGCATTGTTGCCAATAAGGTGGCCGCCCCATTTGTGATAACGGTATTTTCGATAACCTTATCAAGCAGGCCTGCTTCTTCTCCTGCAAGCAAGGATAGGCGGGCCGTAAGGGCTGCTTCAAAATCAAGATCACCTGCCATTGCGCGCGCTGTTATCTGGGCAATTTCTGGTCCTATCCCTGCTAATGTTGCAAGCTCATCAAGCGACTCGCCGCGGATAATGGTGGCATCCATATCGGCCATCAATAACGCTTTGGGCGTATTTGTCATGGTTAATTCATTTGCATCTAAAGACAGCTCTGCTGCTGCCTGCCGCAAAAGCCCTAACTCAAGCTGGCTCTCAGCGTACGCGCGTGCTGCCTGACAGATATCACTCTGCTTGCTCTGGAAGTGGGGCGCTGTGAGCTGAAATTGGTCCGACAAGCGGCTCATCGCAGTCATCATGTCTGCGTGATGCACCATGCTTGATGTGAAAAGATATGTTGTAGATGCCATGTCTAAACTCTTATTCCCTTTTTTTTGAATTCTTCACTAAGTCTAATCATATAATTTTTGTTTTTCTTGCTCATATTATAAGCGGGCTGGTGAACTAGACATCATCCCGCCATCAATGATAGGCCTTATTCTGCTACTATTCACTCCAGAATTCATTACAGAATTCACTGCTTTATTGCGCGAAGGACGTGCCGTTATGTCAGCCGACCAGCTTCCCATCGACAGATCAGACGGCTTTCTTGTTGTTGCAGGTCCAACAGCAAGCGGAAAATCATCCCTGTGCCTTGATATAGCTCAGCAGGTTGATGGTGTCATTATCAATGCAGATGCCTTGCAGCTCTACCGCGATCTTGATCTGTTGAGTGCACGCCCTGATGAAGCGGCATTGGCCGCCGCACCACATGCACTCTATGGCGTTCTGGATGGCGCAACCAGATGTTCGGTTGGTCTCTGGTTGGCGCATGCAAAGGCAGCTGTTAATGATGCGCGCGCCGCTGGTAAAATTCCCATTCTTGTTGGCGGTACGGGCATGTATTTGAATGCCAGCCTGAACGGGATTTCTTCAATCCCAGACGTTCCAGATGAGGTCCGCCGCGAGATAACCGAAATGCATAGCGCGCTTGGGGGGCAACGGTTTCATGCCGAACTTGCCACGATAGACCCGCGCTTGGCAGAACGGCTGGCCCCGGGTGATACGCAGCGCCTTATTCGCGGCATGGAAGTCTATACCCATACCAAAACGCCGCTAAGCTGGTGGCAACAACAACCGCTTGAAGGCTATATTAACGGGACAGGCTATACCATTGCGCTCACCCCGCCACGCGATGCTGTCTATGCCAATATTGAACGCCGGTTTGATATGATGTTTGATAATGGTGCAGTTGGTGAAGTTGAACATCTGATAGCACGAAACCTTGACCCCGGTCTGCCCGTCATGAAAGCGCTTGGCGTATCACAAATTGCAGATTTTCTGTCTGGAGCGCTCAGCAAAGATGACGCTATTATGCAGGCAAAACGCGATTCTCGTCATTACGCAAAACGTCAAATGACCTGGATAAGGAATAATTTTATTTCAAAAATTACTNNAAATGAATACTATTCAAAAAGTTTATGTAAAAAAATCTTTCCTAAAATTTTTCTTTGATCTTGACACTCTGTCTTTTTACATGCTATATCAAACTTCCTTTTCATAGGGTTTGTGCGGCGTGGCGCTGACGTTTTCACGTAGTTCCCGGTTTTATATGACTGCTGCGAAACCCAATCGAGACATAGCGTAACCCTAAAACTAAAGGCTAGTTTGACATGAGCAAGACACAAACAGCAGCGATGATGCCCGGCGCCGAAGTGATCCTGAAAGTAATGGAAGCTGAAGGCGTTGATGTTATTTTTGGCTACCCTGGTGGTGCGGTCCTGCCGATTTATGATGCGTTGTTCAAGAATAATAGTATCCGCCATATTTTGGTGCGCCATGAACAGGCCGCTGTTCATGCCGCTGAAGGCTATGCGCGCTCAACCGGTAAGGTCGGTGTTGTTCTGGTTACTTCTGGCCCGGGGGCAACAAATGCTGTCACGGGGCTGACTGATGCGCTGATGGATTCAGTGCCAATCGTCTGTCTGACAGGGCAGGTACCTAGTCATCTGATTGGAACAGACGCATTTCAGGAAGCTGATACCTCTGGGATTACCCGTCCTTGTACAAAATATAATTATTTGGTCAAAAAGAGTGACCGGCTTCAGGCAAATATCGAAGAAGCCTTCCATGTGGCGCGTTCTGGCCGCCCTGGTCCGGTTGTGCTCGACTTACCCAAAGATATTCAGATGCTGGATGCGCCTTATGTCGAACATAAGAGTGCTGCACCAGCCGTTCAGCGATATAAGCCTGTAACATCGCCGGATAAAGCGGTGATTAAGGAAGCTGTTAAAATGATGAAGCAGGCGAAAAAGCCTGTTATTTATGGCGGTGGCGGGCTGATTAACTCAGGACCGCATGCGTCTGATGCCTTGCACAGGCTTGTGGGTAAGACAGGCTGGCCAACAACCCTCACACTTATGGGGCTTGGCGCGTTGCCTGCTGATGATAGGCATTTTCTGGGTATGCTGGGGATGCACGGCACATATCAAGCAAACCTTACCATGCATAATTGTGACTTTATGTTGAATCTTGGTGCCCGGTTTGATGATCGTGTTACTGGCAGATTATCAGAATTCGCGCCGTTTTCGAAAAAAGTCCATGCTGATATTGACCCCTCATCCATCAATAAAGTTGTGAATGTCGATTTGGGTATTATTGGCGATGTTGGGGAGACCCTTGAGGCGTTGCTGGCTGAGATGGAAGCACAGTCTTTTCGTCCAAATGATAAGGCAATGGCGCGCTGGTGGGAACAAATCGAAGGTTGGCGCTCACGCGACTGCCTTGCGTTTGAGCAAGCCGGTCCCGTTATCAAGCCGCAGAAATCTATTCAGCGCCTCTATGAAATGACGATGGACAGGGATGTCTATGTCACAACCGAAGTAGGCCAACATCAAATGTGGGCAGCTCAGTATTTTGGTTTTCATAAGCCAAATCGCTGGATGACATCAGGTGGGCTGGGAACGATGGGTTATGGCCTGCCAGCTGCTGTTGGTGTTCAGGTCGCTCATCCAGAGGCAACAGTTATTGATATTTCTGGTGAAGCATCGTTCTTGATGAATATGCAAGAGCTATCAACAATCGCGCAATATAATCTGCCGGTGAAGATATTCATCCTGAATAATGAATGGATGGGGATGGTGCGCCAGTGGCAGGAACTTGTTCATGGCAAGCGCTATTCTGAGAGCTATTCATCATCACTTCCCGATTTTGTAAAGCTTGCAGATACCTTTGGTATGAAGGGGTTGCGGGCGTCTGCGGCAGATGACTTAGATGATGTGATTGCAGAAATGCTTGCAACTGATGGTCCGGTCATTGCAGATATCAGAGTGGAAAAAGAAGAAAACTGTTTCCCGATGATCCCGTCAGGTGCAGCGCATCATGAAATGATATTGGGACCCGAAGATGAGGCAAATAAGTCCATCTCCGAAGAAGGAAAAGTGCTAGTCTAAGAACTGGTTATTTAATCGTCCTTTGGATGTGAGGAGACGGCAATGCTTGATACTACCCAGACAGAACGCCATACGTTATCGGTGCTTGTTGATAATGAACCGGGCGTTTTGGCGCGCGTCGTAGGGCTATTTTCGGGGCGTGGTTATAATATTGAAAGCCTGACAGTGTCGGAAGTTGATACAGCCCGTCAGCTATCACGGATTTCGGTGGTGACCAGCGGAACCCCAATGGTGATAGAGCAGATAAAGCAATTGCTCGATAAGCTTGTGCCCACCCATTCTGTTCAGGACCTGACTGTGGGACCTGCGCATGTAGAGCGCGAATTAGCGTTGGTTAAAATTGTCTGCGTTGGCGATAAGCGGGTTGAATCGCTTCGTGTTGCAGATAGTTTTCGTGCCCGCACCCTTGATAGTAGTCTGAATAGCTTTGTGTTTGAGGTAACGGGCAATTCATCTAAAGTTACTGCTTTTATCGAGTTGATGAACTCACTTGGTGACACGGAGGTTGCACGCACAGGTGTGTGCGGGATGACACGCGGCAATAATATTGACCTTGTAGGCTAAAAGTTTTTTCAGGTTGGTGGCGTTGGTTGGATTTTTTTCTTCCCCTTCCGAGCGTCATTGGCTATTACCGAATGCAGTGAATTTTAACTGGGATTAACGCTATCTCCCGCACCTTTTGGCGTGATGATGGCGGCCCTTGAAATGCCTCCGAGATAGGGGCGTGAATCTGAAGGAGAGTAAATAATGCGCGTTTATTATGATCAGGATGCTGATGTTGGGCTGATTAAATCGAAAAAAGTTGTCATTGTAGGCTATGGCTCACAGGGACATGCTCATGCAGCAAACCTGAAAGATAGCGGTGTGCCGGATGTGATTGTTGCTTTACGTGAAGATTCAACATCACGTGCCAAAGCAGCTGCAGCTGGGTTCACAGTCATGAATGTTGCTGAAGCATCAGCATATGGCGATGTTATCATGATGTTGACACCTGATGAGTTGCAGGCAGATATTTATGCTGACGAAATCGCAACAAATATCCGTCCCGGCGCTGCTATTGCATTTGCGCATGGCCTAAACGTTCATTTCAACCTGATTGAACCACGTGGCGATATTGACGTTATGATGATTGCACCAAAAGGCCCTGGCCATACAGTGCGCGGCGAATATCTGAAGGGCGGCGGTGTGCCATGTCTGCTCGCAGTTGATCAGGACGCATCAGGCAACGCCCATGATATTGGCTTATCTTATGCAAGTGCTGTTGGCGGTGGCCGTTCAGGTGTTATCGAAACAACCTTCCAAGAAGAATGCGAAACTGACTTGTTTGGTGAGCAGGCTGTGTTGTGTGGTGGTATCGTTGAGCTTATTAAAGCTGGCTATGAAACACTTACCGAAGCTGGCTATGCACCAGAAATGGCTTATTTCGAATGTTTGCATGAAGTGAAGCTGATTGTTGACCTTATCTATGAAGGCGGCATTGCAAATATGAACTACTCTATCTCAAATACAGCAGAGTATGGCGAGTATGTTACAGGACCGCGGATCATTACTGACGAGACAAAGGCAGAAATGAAGCGCGTTCTCGAAGATATCCAGTCTGGTCGCTTTACCCGTGACTGGATGCTCGAAAATAAGGTTCGTCAGGCAAACTTCAAGGCAACACGCCGTCGTAATGCAGCTCACCCAATCGAAAAGGTTGGTGAAGAGCTACGCGGCATGATGCCATGGATTGGTGCAAATCGCTTGGTTGATAAAGATAAAAACTAGTCTGTTTTCTGTCTTATCTTTAATCCTCTCAGAAGGGCCTGTGTTTAGCAGGCCCTTCTTTACTTTATGGCATAATTCGTGCAAATCTACTGATAATCTTGTCGAGATATTTTTATGAAGTGGAAGCGCTCTATGTTCGGTTCAATTTTTGGCTTTATGTCTGCTGATATCGGTATCGATTTAGGGACTGCCAACACGTTGGTTTATGTCAAAGGACGCGGCATTGTTCTGAATGAACCTTCTGTTGTAGCCATGGCCCAAGTGCGCGGGAAAACAGAAGTTCTTGCTGTTGGTGAAGAAGCCAAGGTCATGCTCGGAAAGACACCTGGAAATATTCAAGCTATCCGGCCGATGGCAGATGGTGTTATCGCTGATTTTGAAGTTGCCGAAGAAATGATTAAGCATTTTATCCGTAAAGTGAATGGCCGGTTTTCTCTGGCCAGCCCACAGATGATCATCTGTGTGCCGTCTGGTTCAACGGCGGTGGAGCGTCGTGCGATTCAGGAATCAGCTGAGGCTGCCGGTGCGCGCCGGGTTTTCCTTATTGAAGAGCCTATGGCAGCGGCAATTGGTGCTGACCTGCCGGTGACTGAGGCATCAGGTTCTATGGTCGTTGATATTGGCGGCGGTACAACTGAAGTTGCTATTCTCTCCTTGGGTAATATTGTTTTTGCCCATTCTGTGCGGGTAGGCGGCGATAAAATTGATGATGCGATTATTGGCTATATGCGTCGCACTCATAATCTGCTTATTGGTGAAGCAACAGCTGAGCGGATTAAAAAAACAATCGGTATTGCGCGCCGTCCTGAAAAGTCGACAGGTGTTAAAATCGAAGTGCGGGGACGTGATCTCGTCAATGGTGTGCCAAAGGAAATTTCTATTTCTGAAGCGCAGGTTGCAGATGCTATTTCCGACCCTCTGAAACAAATTGTCGAAGGTGTTAAAATGGCGCTGGAACAGGCGCCGCCAGAATTAGCAGCTGATATTGTTGAAAAAGGTATTGTTCTAACAGGTGGCGGTGCGATGTTGCGTGAAATGGATGCTGTCTTGCGCGAAGCAACAGGGTTGCCAATTTCAATTGCCGAAGACCCACTCTTCTGTGTGGTAATGGGCACAGGACGTTGCCTTGAAGAGCTGAAGACGCTGCGTCACGTTCTTATCGGAGCATAATAAATGAAAGGTGGGCGAGCCTTATCGACGCGCAAAGGTCAGTCAAAAAACATCTCTCAGGTGCTTATTATCCTGTCTGGCTTCATTCTTATTTTTATTGCCAAGATAGATGTTTTTGCCATGCGTTCAGCTCAATCAGGCCTGTCGGGTGTGGTTGCACCTCTTTATGATGTTATCTCAACACCTGTCCGCGCCATCGAAACCATGTTTGAAGGTGTGCGCACTGTTGCCTCCTTGCGGGAAGAAGCTATCAGGCTGAGAGCTGAAAATAGTCGGCTTCAGAGGTGGCAGCGCCGGGCAGAAATTCTTGAAAGTGAAAACCGCCAGCTTCGCTCTGTTCTTGGTGCTGTTATTCCGCCCGATAGAGAAGCTGTCACGGCACGTTCTATTACCGCGCCGGGAAGTAGTTTTTCGCATGCTATGCTTGTTTTGCATGGCCCGAACAAACTCGTTCAAGTCGGTGACCCTGTCGTAACTGCTGATGGGCTTGTTGGGTATATTATTGATGCGGGCAAAAATGAATCATGGGTTCTTCTGATTAGCGATGTTAATTCGCGTATTCCTGTTCTCCTCAGCTCCTCAAGCTGGCCCGGTCTTGCGATTGGGCAGAATAGGGGGCAGCTTGAGCTTAGCTTCCTGCCTCTGGAAGCAGAACCAAAAGAAAATGAATTGGCTCTGACGTCAGGACATGGCGAAATTCTACCCGCAGGCCTACCCGTTGGCCGGGTTGTGCGCCGCAACGGGCGGCAATTTTTCTTGGAACCCGTGGTTGATTTACGGTCTGTCTCATTTGTTTCAATTCTAGTGCGCCCTGAGGGGCAGGAAGCACCGTCAGTAACAGCATTCGATAAATTTTTTACGCCATTGCCAGAAATAAATGATGGCAGGGTCCTGAAAGGGTTCAGCTCAAAGGATGTCCTGAAATGATGAGCAAGGGGCCGTTAGAAAGACCTGCTGACCTGCAGTCCCCTCTGCCGTTTCAGTTTTTGATTTGCGTTGCCGGTATGTTGCTGGTTCTTTTTGAAGCATCCCTTTCGCAATGGGCTGTCTTTTATACATCTGTTCCGCTTATCAGCCTTTCCTTTATATTCTATCTGCGGATGATAAATCCTGCAATGCTGCCCCTTATGGCTGTTTTTCTGATGGGTATCCTCTCAGAAATCGTCTGTTCTGACCCATTAGGTGTGAAAACAACCGCTATGCTTCTTATCGCTGTTATCACGACATCACGTTCGCAGCAGTTGACGCATTCTGATTTTTTAGAAGTCTGGGCCAGTTTCTCAACGATGTGCCTGCTTGTGTCTGCCTTCCGCTTGGTTGTGTATCTTGGGTTCTTTTTTAATGTTCCTGATTTAGCGGCTATTGCCAATCAGACAGGGATGACAATTCTGCTATTTCCTGTTGTATATGTGGTGCTCGTTTCGGTCAGTAACTCTGCTCAACGCTTGTTTGGTTTTCAGCGGTAGGAAGACGAGCGATGAAAAAAAAACGTAAAGAACAAAAAGAATTATCAGGCATTATGTCCCGCCGGGCGCTCATGCTTGGGCTCGGGCAGGCTCTGCTTGGCGGTGTTCTGGTCGCCCGGCTCTATGATTTGCAGATTTCGCAGAATGCCTCCTATAAACGACTTTCCGATAGAAACCAGTTTGACCAGCGTCTAGTGCAGGCACCGCGTGGCAGGCTGTTTGACGCGCAAGGCCGATTGCTTGCGGGAAATTCTGAGATATTTGAGCTTCTGGTGGTGCCGTCTCGGGTTGATGATTTAGACCAATTATTAACTCATATTGGCCAGATTGTGCCGCTTAGGCCAATCGATATTAAAAGAGCGAAAAAAACGATTTCGCGTCAGCCAGATTTTCTTGAAGTTACGATAAGGTCTAATTTGTCGCAAAGAGAGCTTGCCCGGCTTGCCATCCTGTCTCCGGTTCTTGAAGGTGTTTCTTTTCAGAAATCATTCAGACGGATTTATCCCCAAGGCTGGCTTACATCCCATCTGACGGGCTATGTATCACCTGCCAATGAACGTGATGTCGAAAACAATTCAGAATTACGTTTTCTGCCTAGTTCGCGTATCGGACGAACAGGGATTGAGAGGATGTTGGAAACAAATTTACGCGGCTTATCCGGAGTTGAACGGGTTGAGGTTAATGCACGCGGTAAACCGGTAAGAGTATTAAGAGATAAGCAGGAACAAGCTGGCAATGATGTGACATTGTCGGTTGATGTCGGGGCACAGTTTTTTGCAGCTGAACGGCTTCGGCGCGGAATTTCTGAGACCATGCCTCTTGAGCATAACTCAGTTCAGGCTGCGTTAATGCAGAATGATGAATTACGCGCTCATGTTTCAACAGGTGATAATCTTGTACTAAAGGATGGTAATGGTCGTCTTGTTCCTCCAGAATCAGGTGCAATTGTTGTAATGGATGTAAATAATGGCGATGTGCGCGTCATGGTGTCAAACCCGGGGTTTGATCCAAATCTTTTCTCCAATCCGTTGAGTGTTCGTGACTGGAAACGGTTGAATGAGCATCCACGAACACCGCTACTGAATAGGGTGATATCTGGTCTCTATGCGCCGGGTTCAACCTTTAAAATGGTTGTTGTTGCTGCTGCTTTAGAAGCGGGCGTGATTTCGACGAAAACACGCTATGAATGTACCGGAGGGTTTGATTTCGGTGACACGACATTCCATTGCTGGAACAAACGTGGACATGGCACAATTGATGTTGTGCAGGCATTAGAGCAGTCCTGTGATGTCTATTTTTATCAGATTGCGCTTAAGACCGGTATTGACCGTATTCATAATATGGCTCTCCGGCTGGGTCTGGGGGATGTAACAGGCATTGACCTTCCCGGAGAAAAACAAGGTATCATTCCCAAACGTAGCTGGAAATTGGACAGTAGAGGTGCTGTTTGGACGCCGGGTGAGACGGTTATTGCAGGCATTGGTCAGGGATTTGTTCTGACAACACCATTGCAACTAGCTGTTATGACAGCGCGTATTGCTAATGGAAAATATGCCGTAACACCGCGGCTTCAGTCCGATGACAAACCGGTTGAATTTGCACCGCTTGAAATAAGTCCTGCAATTATTCGTGTCTTACAAAAGGGGATGCGGGCTGTCACTAGCGGGTCACGCGGGACAGCGCGCAGACATGATATCAAAGGTGATGGCATGGCGGGTAAAACAGGCACGGTACAGGTGAAACGTATTTCCAAAGAACAGCGTGAAAAGGGTATCGTTGATAATATTGACCGTCCATGGAAGGAGAGGGATCATGCTCTTTTCGTTGGCTATGCTCCGTTTGAAACACCACGCTATGCTATTTCAGTTGTTGTTGAACATGGGGGAAGTGGTTCGTCCATGGCAGCGCCAATTGCTAAGGATATTATGAGCTATGTGTTAAAGCAGGATGTCGCATGATAGGTGTTCTCCGGTTTATGTTACGCCTGCCTTGGATGCTTCTGCTTGCCACATTAGCACTGGTTTTTGTTGGGTCTTCTGCGCTTTATTCTGCGTCACAAGGGTCATGGTCGCCTTGGGCAGAACAGCATCTTATCCGCGCTGCAATGGGCGCGGTGATTATTGCTGTGATGACATTTCTTCCCGCAAGGTGGCTTTTCAAATGGTCCTATATAGGCCTATTGGGGGCGCTATGTTTCCTGATTATTCTGCAGTTAATTGGTTTTGGAACAGGGGCAACGCGCTGGATTGCCATTGCGGGGTTTAATTTTCAGCCGTCCGAGCCAGCAAAGCTTGCAGTTATTCTGGCTCTGGCACGATATTTATCCGAGCAGACGCCCGAACAATTGCAGGAATTTGTTGTTTATATCCCTGCCATTGCACTGGTGGGCGTGCCGTTTGGCCTCGTTCTTATTCAGCCTGACCTTGGCACATCTTTGATGCTTCTTGCGGGCGGCCTTACAGTAATTTTTGCTGCGGGTGTTCCGCGGCGTTATATTTTCGGTGCAGTGATTGCCGGTCTTGCCAGCCTGCCTGTTTTATGGTCGCAACTTTATGATTATCAAAAAGCGCGGGTGATGACCTTTCTTAACCCGGATGCTGACCAGCTTGGGGCAGGGTATCAGATTGCTCAATCCAAAATTGCTCTTGGCTCGGGTGGTTTATTTGGGAAAGGGTTTCTGATGGGCTCACAGAGCCAGCTCAATTACCTGCCTGAAAAACAAACTGATTTCGTCTTTACGATGATCGGTGAGGAATTTGGCTTTATTGGGAATGTTGCAATTCTGATAATCTATTTTATTATTCTNACGTCTATCATCCTTATTGCCTTGCGGTGCGAAAATCGCTTTGCACGACTTTCATGTATGGGCGTATCTATGATGATTTTCTTATATATGTTTGTAAATGTTGCTATGGTGACAGGGTTGATGCCCGTCGTTGGGGCGCCATTGCCGCTCATATCATATGGCGGGACAGCCATGCTAACGGTATTTGCTGGCATTGGTATTGTTGTGAATGCCTCAATNAATAGTCACATNGAAGATAGTGATTATCTGTAATGAAGAGTGCCGAATAGCCGGCCATTTTTAATGAGTTTAGGATTGTCTAGATGTTTGAAAGCTTTTTTCCTCGCCCGCGGATATTTTTTCTATCAGCTCTTCTCTGGGCAGCGATATCAATAGCGTTGTGGTATATTTTTGGCGCTGATATTGGCCGTGCTATTGGCTTTGATATACCGGTAGAAGCGCAAGAGCCTATTATTGGTCTTGGCTATTTCATTACAGCAGAGTTCTGCTGGTTTTATCTTTATTACGTTATTATCTGTGCGGGGTTTGCGGCACTCTGGTTTCGCTATTTGCCGCATCGCTGGCAGATATGGTCCATTGTTGGCTCACAAATTATTCTGTTCTCCACCTATTTCAGCGTTCAGGTGTCTGTTGCTATTAATAACTGGCGCCGACCATTTTTTGATGCCGTTCAAGATGCACTCTCCGGTGAAAGCACGACGACGGCAGGCGATTTATATAGTTTGATTTGGATTTTCGCTCAAATTGCTTTTTTGTGGATTGTTGTTTATGTCATCACTCGTTTTTTTGTAAGCCATTATGTCTTTCGGTGGCGCACGGCAATGAACGATTTTTATGTCGGCCAGTGGGAGAGGGTTCGCCATATTGAAGGTGCATCACAGCGTGTTCAGGAAGATACTATGCGGTTTGCTGGTATTGTTGAGGGGCTAGGGGTCGCTATTGTTGATTCCATTATGACCCTGTTTGCCTTTCTGCCCGTCCTGCTTGCCCTATCAACAAATATCACTTCATTGCCCTTGGTTGGCGAAATCCCGCATCCACTTCTGTCGGCTGCAATTTTCTGGGCGGCGTTTGGTACGATTTTTCTGGCGAGCGTTGGCATTAAACTGCCTGGCCTTGAATTTAAGAACCAGCGTGTTGAAGCTGCCTATCGTAAAGAGCTTGTCTATGGCGAAGATAATGCTGATCGGGCACAGCCTCCGACATTAACTGAACTATTCTCGAACGTGCGCCGTAATTATTTCCGGCTCTATTTTCACTATATGTATTTCAACGTTGCACGGAGCTTTTACCTTCAGGCAGATAATATTTTTGGCTATCTGCTGCTGATTCCGACAATTGCAGTCGGTGCTATTAGTTTTGGTTTGATGCAGCAAATTTTGACAGCCTTCTCACAGGTTACAAATTCATTCCAGTATCTGGTTAATTCATGGCCAACTATCGTTGAGCTTCTATCTATCTATAAGCGCCTACAGGCCTTTGAAGCAGCTATCACAGATACACCCCTGCCGGAGATTGATCAGGAGTTTATCTCACGACCAACCGAAGATTAGGCGATAGTAGCCAAAAAAAATTATAGCAGGTTAATCGAGCAGGGCTGTTGTTGAATGCCCTGCCTTAAGGCTGATGATATCAACCGTGCCACCAGCAGAGGTGACTGTCTGATAGCCAATGATATCTTCAGCGATGTAATCGCCGCCTTTGATAAGGCTATCTGGTATCAGCGCATCTATCAGACGGGCCGGTGTCTTATCATCAAAGATGATAACAGCATCTACAAAGGGCAGGCTTTCCAGAATGCCGGCCCGCAAAGCCTCATCCATAATAGGGCGCATTGACCCTTTTAACAGTTTCACACTTGCATCTGAATTAACTGCCACAATGAGTTTGTCACAACGCTCTTTGGCGGCTGCAAGCAAGGCAAGGTGACCGGGGTGAAGAAGATCAAAACAGCCATTGGTAAAGCCAATGCGAAGTGCTTCGGACCGCCATTTCGTCACAAGCCTACTCATATCTTCACGACTTGTTTCACTGCTTACAGGCACGGCAGCGCGAATAAACTCACCGGGGCACAGAGTGGCTGTTCCGGATTTACCAACCACAACACTTGCAGCAAGGTTTGCAAGCGTCATCGCATCGGCTGCAGAGCGACCAGTCGCAAGAGTTGCCGCCGCAACAGCAACAACAGTATCGCCGGCACCAGAAACATCAAACACATCACATTTATAGGCAGGCATGTGGCTATGAGTGTTTTTGTTCGCAAGCATCATCCCATCTGCGCTCAATGTGATAAGTAGATGTTCAATATTATGGTTGGTTATTAGGTGAGTGGCTGCGTCTGCAATGACATCATGGTCAGCTGATATAATGCCTGTGGCCGCCTGAAATTCTGCAAGGTTTGGGGTCAAAACGGTGCTACCGTCATAATGAGCGAAATCACGCGATTTTGGGTCTGTAATGATAGGAATATTTTTTTTCTGTGCAGCTGCAATCAGCGAATTTATGATGAACGGGCTAAGACAGCCCTTTGCATAGTCTGACAAAACCAATGCTTCAGCATCTTCAAGAACTGTTTCTGCCTGTAGCAGCATTTGGGATGCTTGCGCGTCTATCAGAAGGTTGGTTGCTTCATTATCAACCCTAAGAATTTGCTTGCCAGACGCAAGAAATCGCGTTTTTTGGGTTGTTGGCCGGTCTGGGCTAATGATAGGGAAAAACCCAAGCTGGGGGACAAGTGACAGGGCTTTCATCAATGATTTGCCAGCGGCATCATCGCCAATACAGCCAATAAGAGATATGCGGCCACCAAGGCCTGCTAGATTGCGCGCGACGTTTGCTGCGCCGCCCGGCATAACATGTTCTTTTGTGCGCGAAAGAACAGGAATAGGCGCTTCAGGAGACATCCGTTCAACAGAGCCAGATACGAATTTATCCAGCATAACATCACCAACAACCAGGATATGGCGATTTTGGAAATCAGCAAGAACTGCTGCAACATGTTCTGCCATGCTCATTATTACTGTCCTTGACCTATTACCATCATTTTTTTTTCTGCCCCTGACGCTCACGAAACCGTTCTGCTGCATCCTGCTTGTGGGATTGCTCAGCACGGCTAATCGCAAGAGCGTTTTCAGCCACAGACTGCGTTATTGTCGATCCTGCGCCAATAATTGCGCCCGCCCCGATTGTAACAGGCGCTACAAGCGCTGTGTTCGAGCCGATAAAGGCACCTACGCCAATAATGGTTTTTGCTTTATTAAAGCCATCATAATTACAGGTAATCGTGCCGGCCCCGATATTCACATTGCTTCCAATCTCACTATCACCAAGATAGGTTAAATGGTTTGCTTTGGCGCCATCATCCATGATGGTATTTTTGACTTCAACAAAATTTCCAATTTTCACCCCATTTCCCAGTTTAGTTCCGGGGCGCAAGCGGGCGTAAGGGCCGATTACGCAATCAGTGCCGCATTCTGTCTCTTCAATATGGCTGAAAGCTTTGATAGTGGTGCCGGCGCCAATATGAACACCTGGACCAAACACAACATGCGGTTCAATTATGACGTCACGTTCAATTCTTGTATCAGCAGATAAGAAAACAGACGAGGGATCAGTTAATGTTACGCCTGATAACATGGCGGCATGCCGTAGCCGGGCTTGTGCAACTGCTTCAGCTGCGGCAAGCTGGACACGGTCATTTATGCCAACAAGTTCTGCTGGGTCAGCAAGAGCATATGTTGGTATCATGCCTGCTTCAACACCAAGCTCAACAATGTCTGTCAGGTAAAGCTCACCTTGTGCGTTAGCAGATGTCAGTTTTGGGAGCAGCGCGCAGAGCACCGATGCTTTTGCGCACATAATGCCTGAATTGACCTCGCCAATACTGCGCTGCTCGTCTGTTGCATCCTTATGTTCAATAATCGCTGTAAGCTTGCCCGTCCTATCACAGACAAGCCGGCCATAGCCATCTGGCTGATCGGTGTGAAAGCCAAGCACACAGATATCAGCGCCGCCCTGAACCCGTTCGACAAGACCTGATATCGTCGCAGATGTGACCAGCGGCGTATCAGCAAATAAAATGATAACTGGCTTATCACCAAGAGCCTGCAGCCTATCAAGGCAACAGAGAGCCGCATGGCCAGTGCCGTTCTGCGGCTCTTGAATGATAGCAGGGCTTCCGGCGAGCCAGCTTTCTATTTGCTGTGAGCCAGGTGATATAACAGTAAAAATACTATCAGCGCCGGCACTATTAAGAGCGCCTGTAACCCACCCCAGAAGCGGCATACCTGCCACCTTATGAAGAGGCTTTGGCAGATCCGACTTAAGGCGCGTTCCTTTGCCGGCTGCAAGAATGATAGCTGAAAAACTCATGACGTTATTATAATCGGCGAGGAGCTATTTGACAAAGCCATTTCTTGCAACAAAATCATGTCTTGCTTATACCTTGTCTATGGATAGAAAGCCGTCATATGCTGGCGGCGGCTAAAGAGAACAAAAAGGGCGCAAGTCATGTGTGGTATCATTGGATATATCGGGACGGAGCCAGCGGCAGATATTGTGCTGGATGCGCTGCGCCGACTTGAATATCGCGGCTATGATTCTTCTGGTATTGCGACCATTGATAATGGTGATTTGCATATCAGCCGCGCGGTCGGAAAATTAAAAATGCTGTCAGCTCAGCTTGCCGCATCCCCGCTATCTGGTGCAGTTGGTATTGGCCATACCAGATGGGCAACCCATGGCGGTGTGACAGAAATGAACGCCCATCCCCATTCAGCAGGCAGTAATGTTGCCATTGTTCATAATGGGATTATCGAAAACTATGCTGACATAAAGGCACGACTGACTGCCGCCGGTGTCACCTTTCTTTCAGATACTGATAGTGAGGTGCTGGCTCATCTGTTCCATGAAGCGTTTGAGGCAGGCAAGGCGCCTATCGATGCGTTAAACCATGTTCTATCCGAAATTAAAGGGGCGTTTGCGCTTGCGGCTATTGCCAAGCAATACCCTGATTGTTTGATGGTAGCGCGGAATGCGTCGCCCTTGGCTGTCGGTCTCTCAGAGGGGCTTGGCTGCATTGCATCTGATGCTGTGGCGATGGCACATCTAACCCGGCGTGTTATTTATCTCAAAGATGGTGATCGTGCTNTTATCCGCAAAGGTGAAGCAGAGATTTACGATGTGGATCAGCGGCCTGTAAACAGAGAGATAGTAATCGTTTCTGCTGCCCCGATGCTGGTTGATAAAGGCGGCTATCGACACTTTATGGAAAAAGAAATCCATGAACAGCCAGATGCGATTTCGCATACCCTATCTGCCATGACATCAGAATCTGGTACCATCACAGCAGGCCTTGATGAGGGCCAGCTTGCGGCCATACAGCATATTGTTATTCTTGCCGCTGGGACTAGTTTTTATGCTGGGCAAATAGGCCGTTACTGGATTGAGCAGATAGCAGGCATCCCTGTGTCAGTGGAAGTTGCGTCTGAATATCGCTATCGCTCTCCGGTTACAGCCTCCTATACAACGGCTCTGCTTATCTCCCAGTCAGGTGAAAGCCTAGATACAATGAAGGCGATGGAGTTTGCGAGAGACGCAGGGNTGACAACAATGGGTGTTGTGAATGTGCCTGATAGTACGATTGCACGCGAAGCTGACATTATTCTGCCAACAAGGGCAGGGCCTGAAATTGGTGTTGCCTCAACCAAGGCGTTTACTGCCCAGCTCACAGTCCTGTTGTCACTTGCTGTAGCGCTTGGCCAGCACCGAGGGCGCCTGAGCGCAGTAGAGGTCGATGCGCTTCACTCCCAAATTATGAGCCTGCCGGGCGCTGTTGGTCAGGCTATATCGCGGTTTGATGAGATGCGGCCTGTTGCGCACCGACTTTCACGATCCCATTCGGCGCTTTTTTTGGGCCGTGGCACGCTCTATCCCATGGCATGTGAAGCAGCGTTAAAGCTAAAAGAATTATCATATGTACATGCCGAAGGATTTGCCGCCGGAGAGATGAAGCATGGGCCGATTGCGCTTATCGAAGAAGGCGTGCCTGTGATTTGTTTTGTTGGGCCGCATGAGCTGTCCGAAAAGACGATTAGTAATCTGCGCGAAGCAGAGGCACGCGGCGCTGACGTTATTGTTGTCTGCACGGACAGTATGAAAGATGCTGTTGATTTCGCCGAATTTACGGTGACTGTCCCTGACTGCACAGAGCTCATGGCGCCGCTCGTCATGGCAATCCCCGCCCAGATTATGGCCTATCTTACCGCGTCCGAGAAAGGAACAGACGTCGACCAGCCACGCAATCTGGCAAAGTCGGTTACGGTGGAATAGTTTCGAACGTGCGCACTTTATTGAAGGTTATTTATGTTGCACTCTGACTGGCGAGAGCATCGTATCTCTGCTGACAGGGTGTTGCAAACCAGAGAGTAAAAATCTGAGAATGGATTTTGTTCAAACGATAATATTGTTGGGAAATTACCATGAGTTCTTACGATAGGTTACCAGACAATCTTCCAAGACCTGTTGATGATGGAGCATGTGACCATTTAATTGGAATGTATTTGCCCACCATCACTTTAACAGCAACAGATGGTTCATCCGTAACCTTGTCGTCACAATTAAAAAAGACTGTTATTTACTGTTACCCAATGACTGGGAAGCCGGGTGTGCCACTTCCCGATGGCTGGGATGAAATTCCAGGCGCCCGCGGATGTACGCCCCAAAGCTGTTCCTTCAGAGACCATCATGCTGAGTTGTCTTTACTTGGCTCAGACGTTTTTGGGGTGAGCACGCAAACTACAGAATATCAGCAAGAAATGGTAGAACGACTTCACCTGCCTTTTCTAGTTTTAAGTGACGTTAATTTTGAGTTTTGTGAAGCGATGAGACTGCCAACCTTTGAGGTTAATGATATGCGGTTGGTTAAGCGGGTAACATTGATTGCAGATAAGGGAAAAGTCATCAGCATCCATTACCCAGTCTTCCCAAGCGATTCCGATGCATCTTGGGTGATTAATCAGTTGTCATGAAGAAATAAAATAAGTGACCTGCACTGCTTACCCAAGCGAGACTATAACCATCGGGGTAGAATTTCGCTATGAATTGTCTGGCGCGGCACCTTTTTTCGGTTTCCCATTGGGTATCCGCAAGTTTCAGAAGCGGCGAGTGGATTAGTTATTTGGGAGCTGTCTTGCGGAATAACCAATTTGCGGCAATGCACCGAGATATTTGAAATTGATAACAAACTGCAGCTCTTTGACATTCTTTACATCGCGGTCTGAATAGGGGTCGCGTTTATAATCCAGTGATACAGTCACACAATCCTGAAAGCCGCCCGACCATAGCAGTGAGTAGGTCGACACGTTGCGTTTTACTTGGCCAGCAGACAAATCCCATGTTTGATTAGCAACAATCGTAACATCATCAACTATTTCTTGTGAAAGAACTAAAGAGGCTTCTTCGCGGTCATCAGATGCCGCTGAGAAATAAGCCTTCGCTATTTGTTTGTGGATGAGAGAAATAGACGTTTTTTCGTTTTCGTAGTTAATTTTTGCATTTGATTCATTCAAGATAAGATCATCTGACGACGCACGGCCTGACCAAGAAACATTAACATCGTAAGGTGTTTCAAGACGCACAGATGCAACATAATCAGAATATTTGTCACGTCCTTGGGCTGTTAGTCCGGAAGGTGTTTTACCAGATGAGCGATATGAAATGCCGGCAAAGGCTGTTACATCGCCGAGAATATCACTGCTGGAAATAGCTGTTACGCCAGTGTCAATATGGCTGCCGGGGAGAATATAATCACGGCCTTGAAATTGGTTTGGCAGAAAGATATTTGCTTCATCAAGCCGGAAGTCTGAGGAATCCCGGTTTGGCACCTCATCAGTTCTGTCTGACCCTGTAATGAGGGTTGCTTGCATGCGCGGCTCAATAGACACTGGAGCATTAGCAAGCTGCATAGCAAACGGAAACCTGAAGCCTGTTGAGACTATCGCGTTTATTTGTCCAAATTCACTTGTTTGGCTGGTTGATGTGTTGTTGCTCTGTATGTCGTAATAAGTGCCTAGAACAGCGACACTGCCATCCAGAACCCCGCCTGCGATATCAACTTTATCTTCAAGCTTCGTGAGGCCAGCCCACCGTGTCATCTCGTGTGTTTCATCATTATCCAGCTGGAGCGCTGAAAGCTGAGTTGTTATTTTCTGTGTCTTGGTAAACCCCGCGCGTCGCTTCTCATAGAATATTGACGGCAGGATAGTCGTTTCATCATCTTCTGTGTCTGACGTAGCAAGACCTTGCATGTCGGATGCATAAACACGGTAATACCGGTTATCATCAATTTTCGTAGCAGTGAGATCAGAACTTAAGCGTTGAGAGCTATGATAGCCGTAACGCCGTAGAAACGTGTCCTGACTACTTCGCTCGATAGTGGCGGCAAGTTTCCAGCTATCTCCAATAGTGGAGTTAAAGCGCGCATTAATGGCAGCAACATTCTGCCGCTCCTCTGAAAAGGTATCAAGCTTACCCAATGTGATTTCAGCATTCAGATCTGCCTCATCCCATAGTTGGCGATAGGTCGTTTTAACGCCTTGTCCGCGAAGCTTAAATGAGGTTGCTTGAAATTCAATGTCTTTCGTCGGCCCCAAAATCTGATAATAGGGCACTGTTACAGTGGTCCCCAAATCGTTTGAATATTGGATGGTGGGCCTGAGAAGGCCAGAACGCCGCTTTACGGTCCAGTCAGCATGCGTGATGACGGGAAAGTAAAAAACGGGTAGTCCAAAAATATGCATGGATACATTCTGGTGAATAACCGTCTGTGTTTCCGGGTTATGAGATGATGAGAATGACCGCAAATCCCATAAGGGGCTGTCACCTTCATCATAATCACAGTTGCAGGGTGAAAACTGGCTTCTATCAAAAATTGACTTAGCACCTTGATTAAACTCGCCCCGACGTGCCTTAATCCGCGTGCCATCAGCAAAAAAACTAATCATCGGCGTTGCTATAGCATGAGTGAAGTTTTCGCTAAGTTCCATCTCATCAGCGCGATGCTCAAAACCGTCTGTCGTGAGATAAATAACATTACCAATCGCGCGGGCATCATCGGTTGCCCGGTTATAAATAATTTTATCAGCTGTCAGAATATCACCAGATTGTGTCAGCCGGACATTGCCAGTTGCAATCAGGATGCTTTTTTCTTCGTCAACAGTGACAGTATCGGCTTCAAAATCTACCGGCGTATTCTGCGCCTGAGCCTTGGCTGACTGGCATGAGATAGTCGCCACAAAGAGCAGAGCAACACCAACAAGGATGTTCACAGCAACAGAGCGGGGAAAATCTAAATAACAGTATGATCTCACAGTAGAAACAGGCCTCATCAATCAGCAAATCGTATCGATCTTAGTGCTAGCATTAACGACAGTTTGTTGCAAATCCCTAACCACAATCTAACGATCTGTAAAAAATGCCTAATTTAGACAATTTATATCTAATCTTCTAGCACAGATATACGAACTTTATCAGCCTTGGTTGACATTATTTTTGAACAAAACGGATAGTCCTTCCAGGCTTTCTGTTGAAGGGCGGTGCGTTTTGCCTCATCTATTATTAAGGAGCGAAGCTGAGTTGCAAATATTTCACTAAGTTTTGTGCTGTCTGTCAGATGTGCCGTAATGTCTACAATAATGGCGCGCCCGGTCGCTGTTTCTGGAATACCGCCGCGGTTTGTGGTGATGAGAGCCGCACCTGCGCTTAAGGCTTCTATTACGGTAAGTCCTGCTGGCTCCTCCCATAGTGAGGGCACGATGCAAATAGCAGCCTGTTCTTGGTGTGCGCGCACCTCATCATAGGGTATAAAGCCATGATGCACAGCTTGACTGCCAAGGCTGGCAATGGCGTCGCAGACTTGTTTTTCATATGCTGATGGCGGCTCGCTCAAAAATCGTCTTCCGCCAATGACATGCAACGTCCAGTCTGGTGCGTCTGGTAGGACTGATGCTGCAGCGCGGCAGGCTTCCAATATGCCTTTTTCAGGGACCATCCGACCTGCAATCAGCACCTGTTTTTGTTTGCAAGGCTGTGAGGTAAGGCGGCGTGCTACCCCGTTTGGAATGATAAATATCTTTTCTGTAGCGACTGCATCCTGATTTAGCGCCTCACAAAAACAGGTTTTGATAAATTCTGAGACACAGAAAATACCTGCAAGGCTGGCGAGCAGTGCGCTCCGTTCAGCAGGCGTTTTACTGCCCTTCATATGGCGGGGATCGTTATGCAGATACAGCACAACTTTCAGGTCCGGCCGCCTGCGGGCAATCAGAGCAGCAACCTGCGCGCGGCCATGAACTTCGATGAGGTCAGGGTTTCTATTCTCTGATTTTAGGCTCCGAAGATAGGCATGTGCCATACCCAAATTACCGCCATATAGCCATTTGCGATAAAAAGAAATTGGCCGATAATCTATCCCTTTGATGGGGTTTGATAGAGGGACGCCAAAGACAGAAAACATCTCAGGTGAAGCACTATTCAAGACCAATTCCGATACCACAGTCGCAATGGCGCCTCTGTTGCTATCGGTCATCATTTCTTTATGAGGCAGGAGAATATCAATAGATGTCATGTGATGAACTCCTCTTCTGGTTCTTGATTTTTTCCAACAATAAGGGCACCACAGGGTTGGGTAAAGAGACAGGCGACTGATTTTATCGCTGTCTTGACTAAAATATACGGCACTTCGACAACAGAAAGTCCAAAATGGCTGAACAGATTCTGGTGATAAAGCATGGCGCGCTTGGTGATATTGTTCAAGGATTTGATGCCTTTGAAAGTCTGAGGAAGAGTGCGCCAAAAGCTCATATTACGTTGCTTACAGGCCCTGCTTTTGCCGATTTTATGCGGCATTCTGGCTGGTTTGACGAAATTGTGATTGATAGGAGAGCCTCCGCCCTTAATCTTGTGGCAAGTTGGCAATTATACTCACTGCTTCGGCGGAGATGGGATAAAATTATTGATCTGCAATGCTCACGGCGGACACAGAGATATGCCAGGTTGGTGCGCTCTGGCGCGCGGTGGTTTGGCACAGCCAAGAGTGCCTCTGACCCAATGCCTGATTTCACAAGCGTTAATAATCGCGACAGAATGATGGTGGCTGTTGAAATGGCTGGTGCGCGCGCTGTGATAGCGCGCCTAGATTGGCTGGTAACAGCGTCTATTGACGCCGATTTGCCGCAGAAGTCCGGCGATGAAATGCCACAGAATTATTGCCTGCTTATCGCAGGATGTTCGCCCTCAAAACCGTCAAAGAGATGGCCGTCTCATGGCTATGCCGATATAGCCCGCGCGGCGCTCCGTAACGGCATTACGCCTGTTCTTATTGGTACTGCGGCTGATGCTGAGGTAAATCAGGACATTAAGCGTGCCGTGCCTGATGTGCGTGATATGACATCGCGCACAAGTCTGTTTCAGCTGGCGGCTCTGGCCCGCAATGCAGCGTTTATTATTGGTAATGATACAGGACCGGTGTTTCTGGCGGCCCGTGCAGGAGCGCCTACATGGATGTTGATGGGGCCGGATACAAATCCTGAGATGTCAGCCCCTGTTGGACCAAAGGTAAAGTGGCTTATCGCATCACCTCTCGCCTCTCTTGATGCAGCACAAGTGTGCCAAGAGATTGGGTTAGAATGATGAGCCGGGCTGGGATAAAAATGCCCGCTCTTCTTCAGTAGAGGGGCGCCCAAGACTATCATTGCGGTGCGGAAAATGTCCAAATCTGGCAATAATATCACGGTGGCGCTTGGCATAATCAGCTGTTTGGGCATTTGCAAATTGGTTGAAGAGCGGCAGTGAGGCGTCCTGAATCGCTAGCTCTTCAGAATGCATCATGGGTATCAGATAAAAATGACGCTTTGATTGCTCAATTTCTGCGGCAACAGTGCCGTCATCCACAGATCGGAGAGCCAGAGCGCAAGCCATCTCGTCTCCGGCGAATGCTTGCGGTGTATTGCGGTAGATATTCCGGGTGAATTGGTCAAGTAACAGGATAAGGCTTAACCGGCTGGCGGCGTTTCCGGCCCAGCTATCATAACGTCCGCCAAGGGCGCGCATTACATCATCGCCAAACCGCGTTCGAATATCCGCGTCTAGCTGGTCACTTTTGATAAACCATTGCTGCGGTGTTAGCTCATCAAACCAGAATGTCAGGATGTTTTGTGCCTTATCAGGAATGGTCATGATGAGGGCTCCCTTATTTTAGTCTTGCGCGGCAATAACTTTCCCAGGATTAAGGATTCCGGTTGGGTCAAACAGCGCTTTGATATCAGCCATAACATCAAGGGCAACAGGGTCTTTTACGCCCTTTAATTGTTCAACCTTCATCTGACCTATGCCATGTTCAGCGCTGATAGAGCCGCCGACCATAGCAAGGGCGCGGTAGATTGCGTCGAACAGTGCGCCGCGTTTTTCAGGCCATTCAGGGTCGCCGCCATCAGCTTCGATTAGATTAAAATGCAGATTACCATCGCCAAGATGGCCATAGGCGCATACCCGGGCGCTTGGATGGATTTTATGAACTTCTTTTTCTGCGAGGTGATAAAATGTCTGTAATTGTGAGCGGGTCACAGATACATCTGTATTGACTGGCGTTGACTCCCGCTTGGTTGCTTCAGGCGAATGCTCTCTTATATCCCATAATTGCTGGCGCTGAATATCATTTCGGGCAAGTGTTGCATCGCTTATTTGGCCTGCCTCAAACCCGTCTGCCAAAAAGGCTTCCATCGTTTCGGCGATCGGTATCTGGCCGGTTTCATTTGGCTGGCCGTCGCTTGCGTTGGTGCTGGCAATTTCCATTAACACCATGAATTCAGGCAGCGGTGTTAGCGGGCAGGGGATATCGGGGAATTGTTTAAAGACAACCTCTAGCAAGGTTGCTGGCATTAATTCAAAGGCTTCAACTGAATCGCCGCTGGCGGCTTGTAATTTTGCCAGCAACGTAACCGCTGTTGCGATATCTGGCACGCCCACAAGGGCTGTTGAGCGCGCTTTTGGCAGGGCAAATAGCTTCATAGAGGCAGCTGTGATAATGCCAAGCGTTCCTTCTGAGCCAATAAACAGATTTTTTAAATCATATCCTGTATTGTCTTTGCGCAGCGGCGTGAGCAGGTTCATAACCCGTCCGCCAAGCAGTACAATTTCAAGCCCAAGACATAAATCGCGCGTATTGCCATACCGAACGACATTGACGCCGCCAGCATTAGTGGCAAGATTGCCGCCAATCGTACAGCTCCCCTTTGCTGCAAGGTTGAGCGGAAAATACAGGTCGCGCTCTTCTGCATAGGCTTGCAGTTCTTGCAGAATGCATCCGGCTTCAACTGTCATTGACATATTGGCTTCTGAAAAATCACGAATCGCCTTCATGCGGGACAGTGACAGAATCACAGCAGAACCGGTATTGTCAGGGATAGCCCCGCCAACAAGTCCTGTATTACCGCCTTGCGGCACAATCCGGATGTTATGGGTTTGTGCATAAGCCATAAGAGCACTTACCTGCTCGGTTGAGCGCGGAAAGACGATAGCTTGAGCTGAGCCATTAAAAAGACCGCGCCAGTCGGTGAGAAACGGCGCCATATCGGTACTGTCAGTAATGATATCCTTATCATCAAGAAATCCTGATAATCCGCCTATCATCGTTGCCATATCATCCATAAACTTATCTTCCGCTAAGGTTTTACTATTCAGTAAGGGTTTTATTTTTCAGTTAAGGGTTAGGGGCGCACTGCAGCCGCCCGCATAAGCCTATCATTTATTGCAATGCCTAAATCTGCCATGGGAATAGGGGCGATGGCAATATGGCGAGCGCGACTATCTGCGTCATGCAGCAGGGAAAATAGCAAAGCGCATGCTTCTGTAAGGTCACCCGTTGGTGATAAAGACAGGTCAGGCGTCACACCGTCTGGCGGCGCACCAAAGCCAATAAACAGCTCGTCATTGCGTGGCGCGGTCGCATTAAGCCGTACAGTGGCATCAGGCGCATAATGGCTAGTCATAAGGCCAGGAGAAATAAAGGCACTATCGATGGCAGCAGGTGCCTCAGAAAATCCGATTTCCAGACCTGTTTTGGCCCGAATGAGCGCTGGTGTGATAGGGCCGGGCCGTACAATCACAGCCCTTTCTTCGCGGCAGTCAATTACCGTTGATTCAAGGCCTTCACTGCAGCGGCCGCCATCAAGAATAAAGGCGCATTTTGCTGCGAGCTCAGCTGATATATGTGTCGCGCAAGTGGGGCTAAGCTTGCCACTCATATTTGCAGATGGCGCAACAAGCGGACCACCAACAGCCTCAATCAGATGGCGCGCAAGCGGATGGCTGGGGACCCTTACAGCAAGATTATCCATCCCCGCTGTTGCCAGAAGGCAGGTCGGGCTTTGACTGTGCCGAGCCAAGATAAGGGTCAGAGGGCCTGGCCAGAATGCAGCAGCAAGGCTATCAGCTATTGGCGAAGATATACCAGCAGCACAGGCAGCCTCAGCGGTTGCAAAATGTGAAATGAGCGGGTTTACCTGCGGGCGCTGCTTTGCGTCATAGAGGCGTGCAACAGCTCTGTCATCGCCCGCCAAAGCGCCGAGGCCATAAACAGTTTCGGTTGGAAAGACAACGAGCTGACCTGACCGCAAGGCCGCCGCTGCGGCATCAAGTGATATATGCTGTGTGCTGATAACAGCCATCATTATTCCTCTTTGCCGCTGATATGCCTGTCGTAACGACCATTCACTTATTGTTCAAGCTAGTCTGGCGCAGGAGATTGTGAAGCAGGTAATTACCCTTGTTCGCGAAAAACATACTATCACAGTGCGGCATGAGCTGGCTATAATCAGCGGNATGTGCGGTAGATTCAGTTTAACAACAACAAATGACGAGCTCATGCAGCGGTTCGGTGTCGTGGTGACACAGAATCTGCGGCCGCGCTGGAATATTGCGCCCTCTCAACACAGTCTTGTGCTGAGCGCTGAGGGGCTGACAATGCGTGATGAAATGGCCCAGTTCGGGGTCTATTCCGCCCGCTTGAAGAAGCGTATCATGAATGCACGCTGCGAGACGATTTCAGACAAACAGCTATTCGCCGATGCCTTTGGGTCGCGGCGCTGTCTTGTGCCAGCCAGTGGCTGGTATGAATGGGATAGCGCAAAACAGCCGCATCATATCCAGCTTTTAGATGGGCGTGTGATGGGATTTGCTGGCATCATGTTTGGCAGTCAGCAGGCAGGCGATGCCTCTTTTGTAATCCTAACAACCGAATCTGATGGCGTGCTCTCATCTGTGCATCATAGATGCCCGTTAGTGCTCCCTGCAACACAGTGGCAGATATGGCTCAACGGAAATGAGGCACAGGCAAAAACCTGTCTTGTGCCGCCATCATCGCGGTTTTTTAATCTCTATCCTGTTAGCCGTGCTGTTGGGTCTGTGAAGAATGATACAGCAAACCTTGCAGCACCGCTCTCAGAAGGTGAGAGGGCGGCTGAGTTAGCACTGCTAAAAACAGGCGATGCAAAACCCAAACAGCCGACAGAACAAACTGATTTATTTGGCTAGTATGGTAAGCTCGGATGCTCGCTAGCTTATGCCGGACGGGCATCACGAACAAGACAGGCATATAAGTGCCATAGCAACAGAGCGGCTGCCCCGCGATACGGCGCCCATTGCGCGGCAAACTCATCCATTTCCCGATGAGTTGGCCTTCTATCAAGCCCTTTTAAACGTTTGATAGCTTCCATCAGGGCAAGGTCATTGCCCGGCCAGGCATCAAAATCAGCCAGCGCAAATAGCCGGTAATTATCAGCTGTCCAGCCGCCAATTCCGCGATAGCTCGTAAGGATACGAGAGACCTCTTCTCCGGGTTGTTTATTGAGTGACATAAGCTGAAGACTGCCATCATGCTCGGCTTGTGCAAGATCAATGATATATTCAGCTTTTCTGCGGGATAGGCCAAGCTGTTGTAACCGCTCATAAGGCTGGACGGCAAGGGCGGACGCAGTGGTAAGCTGGGCCTCTGTCAAGCGTGTCCAGAGGGCTGTTGCAACAGCCCGCGAGATTTGCTGGCCAAGTATAATGCGAACAAGTGTGCCAAATTCAGCTGCGCTAAACCTGTCGGACGGATTACCGAATTTTGCCCGCGCCTGTTTTAAATCAGCATCACACTCATCGAGCGCCTCAAATGCAGATAAAAGTGCTGAATATGATGTTGTCATTTTCTTAACCATGATAGTATTTTTTAACAAACCTGTGGCTGTTTTCGTTATGGTCTTCTGTCCCGCATCATAGGTAATGATGGGGTATGTTTGTCCCTAAAGGCAAGTTTTTCTGCCGCCCGGCGATAAAGAAGCTGAAAGGCTGAGCTATGACATTATCACCTCCCGAAACACAGCAATGCAAAGCTGCTGATGATACATCATCGGCTATGCTGGTCTGGGATTTGCCTTTGCGCCTCTTTCATTGGGGTCTTGTTGTGAGCGTGTTTGTCTCGGTTGGCTCTGCAAAAACTGGCGTTATGTTCGTTCATGAAAAATCAGGATTAACAATATTGGGACTGGTTATCTTCCGGCTTATCTGGGGGTTTATTGGAAGCCCAACAGCGCGGTTTAGCCATTTTATAAAAGGCCCTTCTGCTGTGTTTGCGGTTCTGCGCGCTCTCTTTCATAAACAGTCAGATACAGCATCTGGTCATTCAGCTCTTGGTGGATGGGCTGTGCTTGCGCTTCTGGGAATCACCCTCTATTTGCCGTTAACAGGGATGGTCTCATCTGATGATATTCTTTATGAGGGGCCGTTGGCGTTTTTGCTACCAGACATGATGAGGACAATGACTGAATTTCATCATTATGGTGAGAAACTGCTGTTTATTCTTATTGCACTTCATCTGGCAGCAATGGCTGTTTATTATCTGCGGCTGAAGAAAAATCTAATACCGGCAATGGTAACAGGCAGGCGGCGCGGGGCAACGGGCATACCAGCAACAGTTTCGCGGGCACACAACTTTGGCGGGCTTCTGTTGCTTTGCCTTTGTATTGGCGGCGCGCATCTGCTTGCCCTCCTTTCGCTTTAGAGTATAACAACAGAACAATAATGTTTTGAAAGTCCGTTTCTGTGCACAGGCGTGCAAGGCCATGCTTTCTTTTTTTTCAGGAGTTTTTGTGCCCTTTCCGCCGCAAGTTCTTGGTATTTTACTAACGCTCATCGCTGTTGCTGCCGCCTTTGTAACAGGCTTATTGGTCAAGGCGATATCGGGCGAGTTGCCTGTGTTAACCATGCTTTTATTCAGGTTTGTCTTCTCACTCCCAATCCTGTTTGCTGTCGCCATCGTGATGCGGGGGCGAAGCTGGTTTCATCTTACCGAAACAAAGACGATGCTTGTCCGGATATGTTTTGGGCTGAGCGGCATTAGCTTGTGGTTTTTATCGGTTAAAAATATTCCCCTTGGACAGGCAACAGCCTTATTCCAGTCATCAGTGCTATTTGTTACGCTACTCTCGCCCTTTTTGCTGGGAGAGAAAATTGGCCCTTATCGTGGCTCGGCAGTTGTTGTGGGACTGCTTGGCATTGTGGTGATTACAGATCCGTTTTCTGGCCCGCTCTCGCTTGGTGTCATGTTTGGCCTTGGCTCTGCTCTTGCCGGTGCTGGCTTGTCTATTATCTTACGGAAACTTGGCAAGAAAGAACATCCAGCTACTGTTGCAAGTCTGTATAATGGTGCTGCCTTTCTAATTGTCTCTTCTGTATTGCTTGTCTTCCCGTCACAGTTTGAGATGCCCTCATACCGGCAGATGATGTTCTTGCTAGCGCTTGGCATTGTCAGCTCATTGCTACAGATTTGCATGACATTTTCTTATCGCTATTGTGATGCTGTTATTATTTCAACATTGCGGTATTTGCAGGTGCCATTGGCGGGCATCGGCGGATATCTTATTTTTGCAGAATGGCTGAGCATGGCCCAGATAACCGGTGCCGCTATTGTTGTGTCATCTTGTCTCTTTATTGTCTGGCGTGAATTTGCTATTGCTCGCCAGATACAAAAACCTGAGCCGGAGACTAGTTTATGACCGTTCCTGTAACTTTGCGCATAATGGGCGAAATTGATATTCACACTGTTCCCGGCTTGACCCCGTCTGAGCAGACACCCAAAAGCCTGTCAGCAGCCATCGCCCCTCTGTCAGCGCTGGATGATGCAAATACGCATGATATTAAAAACTGGCTAGGGGATCAGCTTGATAAGGCTGATGCAGATGAGAGCGGCCCGTCAGATGCTGAGATGAAACTTATCGAAGATGCGGCAGCGTTATTGCTCTACCAGCAGGCAGAAGAAAATGGTGTTACCTATCAGGCAGATAGCTTTGTTCTGATGCTTGTGCTGCGGGAGCGCTGGCCGGTTGGCTCAAAAGCTAAATTAAGAGATGTTGCTGCGCGGGCAGGGGCTGCTTTTAGCTATAACCTTGTTGTCTGCCCTCCTCAGCCCTTCACCGATGCTTCTGATGATGAGGCAGTCGCAAAGGCCGAAGCAGCATCACTTGCCGAAATGTTGCCGGCGTTAAAGCGGGCGCGCAAACAATTTGCAAGCTCAAGCGGCCTACAGCAATTTTTGAACAACGCGTAACTACGCTAGGTGGCGAGTTCTGGGCGGTCTTTAAATTGGTCAAGCGCTTCGGGGTTTGACAATGCTTCCGTGTTTTTAACCGCCCGCCCATGAACAACATCACGCACAGCTAATTCTGTGATTTTGCCAGAGCGTGTGCGCGGAATATCTGTGACCGTGCAGATAACAGCCGGCACATGGCGCGGGCTTGCATCTTTGCGAATAGCGGCTCGCAAGCGCTGTTGCAGCTCGTCGCAGAGAACGCATCCCTGCGCTAACCGGACAAACAGGACGATGCGCACGTCATTATCAGCGCTCTGGCCAATAACAAGAGCTTCTATAATCTCATCAAAAGCTTCAACAATCCGGTAAATTTCAGCTGTCCCGATACGAACACCGCCCGGGTTTAAGGTCGCATCTGATCGTCCATGGATAATAATCCCGCCACGGGGGGTGAGTGTTCCCCAATCACCATGCCGCCAGATATTATCAAACATATCGAAGTAAGCTGCATGATAGCGACTGCCATCATCATCTTTCCAGAACCCAACAGGCATTGATGGGAATGGAGTTAAACAGCATAGCTCACCTTGTTCTCCTGCAACGATTTTGCCGTCATCATCAAGGATGGCAACGTCCATTCCAAGTCCGCGCACCTGAATTTCGCCGGCATAGACAGGCAAAGTAGGACAGCCCAGAACAAAGCAGGCCATAAGGTCAGTGCCCCCTGAAATAGAGGAGAGATGGACATCTGATTTGATGCTCTCATAGACAAAATCAAAACTTTCTTCTGAGAGCGGCGAGCCTGTGGAACATAATGTCCTTAACGCAGATAAGTCGGCAATATCAGCAGGAATAATGCCTTCTTTGCGAACAGCATCCAGATATTTAGCTGATGTGCCGAACAGGGTCAGTTTTTCTGTCTCGGCCATTTCCCAGAGACGTTCCGGGCCGGGATAAAACGGGCTGCCCTCATACACAACAGCTGTCGCGCCTGCCATTAGGCAGGACACAAGCCAGTTCCACATCATCCAGCCACAGGTTGAAAAATAAAACGCTCTATCACCCTGCCTGACATCAGTATGGAGCCGGTGTTCTTTGACATGCTGGCTGATTGTACCGCCAACCGAATGTACAATACATTTCGGTGCGCCTGTCGTGCCAGACGAATACAGAATAAATAGCGGGTCATTAAACCCAACCCGCACAAAGCTATCAAGCGGCGCATGGGTTAGGGCATCTGCGAAAACAGAAGCCGCTCTAATCATCGATATATCGCGATAATCATCAAGGTAGAAATCAATTAGAACAGCTTCAATAGAGGGCAGGGCGTCGACTAGCTGGGCAACAACCTCGCGCTTATCGATTATTTTGCCGTTATAATGATAGCCATTTATCGAGATGAGAATTTTCGGCTCGATCTGGCCAAACCGGTCGGTAACGCCGGTAATGCCGAAATCAGGTGAACAGCTGGAAAAGATAGCGCCAAGACTGGCGCTTGCCAGCATCGCAATAAGCGCGATCTCACTATTGGGAACATATCCTGCAACCCTATCACCTTTGATGACGCCGCGCGCTCTCATCCAGCCAGCAAGGCGTAGCACCTTATCGCGTAAATCAACGCGTGAAAGCACCGTGCGGCGACCATCTTCACCATGGGCAATAAGAGCCGGAATATCGCGAAGCCTATCATCAAAGCTTAGCATATTTTCAGCATAATTCAGGGTCGCATCAGGGAAAAATTTTGTCCCAGGCATCTTGCCTGGGTTTTCTATCATCCGTGTGCCCTTATCCCCAATAATGCCATGCCACTCCCATAATGCTGACCAGAAATCTTCTGGCTTATCGACTGACCATTGCCAGAGCTTATGATAATCATTTTTCCAGTCAAACCCATAGTTAGCTATTATGGTTGCTGCAAAATGCGCCATCTGTGTCTCTGCTTTTTCAGATGGTGACCACAACAATCGAGCCGAACCGGACATGTCAAACCTCGCGAATATAGCATATCAGTGCTACTATAGGGATTAGAAATATTTTACATCTTGCCCAGAGTTACTTCTTAAGGCAATAGATGCAGTCTATTACGGATAGCAAGAAGTGGTAATTTATCTCTACAATATTTTCTAGGCGCCTAAGCCAGAAAGTTAATTAAAATTTTCTGGTTAGCTCATCACAAAAAAAGACGACCATTAATAATGGAAGAGACCATATTTATTATTTCAATTGGAACTTGTCTGAGTTTTAGTGCGAGCAAGTTAGTGTTGATTACATTGAATCATAGTTTTGTCGGAAGGTAGCATCACGAGGGCTCAAAACAGCACCGTTTTCACCATAGCAATAATGCGCCGCCCAAGGTAATGCGGCTTCATCAGCTATTTTAGAAATTTCCTTAAGATAGGGTAATCCATCAGAAGCAAGACCATCAACGATTTGTTGCCAATTTGGATATGCCAAAAAAGCATCTTGCCAAATTGCCCGACCCGCTAAGAAACCTGACGCTCCTGCTTTAAATGCATGCAAAAGGATATCACGGAAGGAGTTTTTTTCAGCGCCAGCTGACAACATCACCCAAGGTCTTCCTGCGAGTCTACCCATCTCGTCAAAGAGTTGCTGAACCTTATCTGAGCCATCAACCATGTTGGCATTTACGGGACTTTCTAATTTAAATAAGTCAACGCCATACTCAGGCTTTGCAAATTCTTCAACAGAAGCCAATACAAGGTCGCTGTCCTTCTCTTTCATTTCAATGTAGCCGTGTGATCCAGATAACTCACTGCGCAAAGGATATAAAAGTAATTCAAGCAGGAACGGGATATCAAAACGGGCACATTCTGCACCAACTCTTCTCACATAATCTTTTTGAAAAGCGATGTTTTCGGGTGAGGCATCTGGTCTATACCAAGCAAGTACTTTAACTGCATCTCCACCAAGCCGTTTAATTTTACTGACTGTCCAGTGATCAATGTTGTTTGAAAAGCGGCCTGCATTGCTTTCCCTGAATATTGAATCTTCAAGCGTCACTACCAAACCTTTATCTCTGGCCAACTCGTCGAACGCTGCAGGTATACCAAAATGTGGATCTAATAAAATAGCTGAGCTTGGTCCCTGCAATTGCCTCACAATTTGTAATTTAAACTTAGCAACTTCATCCCATGGAGCCTCCGGCAGGCCAAAATGTTTAGCAATCGGTTCTTTGATAGGTGGGCGCTGGTCAGCTGCCACCATTTTGAAAAGGCCTTTTTTGTCTGCTAGACGGCGCATGCCGAGCAGCTTTCCAGGTGATAAATGCATATCAATGTTCCTCCATAAAAGTATAACAACTCTGGCGATCAGGAGAAGCTGATATTCCTCCAAATTTTCTGCACTTCATTGCGGCAGCAGCATTAGCAACCTTGATAGCAGAACCTTCGCTCATCTCCTCACCTAAACAAAGAGAAAAAATACCGTGCCAGACGTCACCAGCGCCAACAGAATCGACAGTTCTAACAATAAATGCTGGGATATTAGTTATCACGTTGTTCTGAAGATACCATACTCCATTTTCCCCGTCGGTCACACAGACCCAACAGCCGGTAACATCTTCTGCCCTTCGCAAACCTGTCTCGATATCGCAACTTGGAGCAAATGAATCCAATCCTTGTCTTGAAAAAGCTAAGTGAGTTGCTCCATTAGCATGGTTTTCTGTAAATGGTGCTTCTGCATCAATTATTATTGGTACGTTTCGTTTTTTACCAAACGCTATGGCCCAGTTAGTCAATTCTGGGTGTCGATTATCGGCTAGCACAGCACATGGTCTATAGTCAGATTTTAATGTTTGTGACAACTCAGTGAATCCTTTGCCTGGAAAATTGAATGTCTGCCGTTCACCTCCACTATCTACGAATGCTGCAGACACTGAGGACTGGGTACCTGCTGATATTAAACTCATTGACATATCTACAGATTCATCAATCAGGCTCTGACGAATAAAATTTCCTATCATATCATCACCTAAATAGGTGATGAGTAGAGGCTGTGCCCCAAATCTAGCCATCGCGATGCTCGCATTGGCTCCTGGGCCCCCAACAACAAAGCGGCAATCATTTGCTCTAAATTTTTCACCACGATCGGAAAAATGGTCAATTTCCATAATTAGATCAACTGTCGCCCGCCCCGCTACTAATATTGATGCCGGCTTATTCATTTGGAAAACTTGGCGCGTTCAAGCCATTTATTCGAACATTTATACAGGCTGGCTTTTTACATAAAAAAGCTCGCTGAAAAGCAGCAGAGAGTTCATCAAGATTAGTAACATATTCACCATGGCCACCAAGTGCAACGGCTACCTCGTCGTATCGGGCATCAGTTAGCCCACACGCAAACACCCTGTCTGGCCCAAACTGCTGCTCCTGTATTCTAACTTCAGCATTCCATTTGAGGTCATTGCCTATTACGACTATCACCGGAAGATTTTCACGCACTGCGGTTTCAAACTCAGCGAGATGAAAACCAATAGTACCATCTCCCATAAAAGCTAAGATATGCTTTTCGGGGTATGCAAGTTTAATAGCCATGGCATAGCTCAAGCTGCCACCAATAGCCCCCGACGTCCCGTTAATCATAATTAGATAACGGGTTAGAAGAGACTGTACCCATTGACCAATTTCACCACCATCCGAAACAGCAATGACGTCATCGCGAGAAGACAAAATTGTATTTACCGTAGAGGCGAAAGTTAAAGAGTTTAGTTCGGCATGGTTTGTCTGGTTTTCTAAAATAGAAAAATCACGGTGGTCAATGGCTCTGCGCAGCGCGGCAACCCATTTACGGCCACCGGTTCTCTCAGAAGCCAGTTTTTGAAGCATATCAATCGCAGTTAATGGCCCAATATCTTCAGCTTCCTTCAACCTATCACCAAGGTTGTTACGCGCTTTCGTCACAAGCTCATGGCTGCCAATGTAAGCAAACCATTCAGCATTTGCATTAAAGGCTTCAACTGACCCATATGAAAGTGTGAAATCTATCGGTTTTCCAACCACAATTACTAAATCAACAAGGTTAATCATTGATTTAATATTGCCAAGCCTTGGGTCATTAAAGCCCCGTGGGCTCTCCATCATAACCACAGGAGCATTAAGCTGCGTCTCTAGTTCTTTTAGTTTTTCTGCAAAATGGGGCATCCCAAAGAAGGGACCGACGATAATTAATGGCCGTTCAGCCGACGCAAATGCCTTAATAAGTCTTGCCGAGGGTTCCTCTACATCTCGAGCACTTTTATAGTCTTGCTTTAAATCAGTAAATGGTTCAGCTAGTTCAGTGTTTAAGATATCTGCTGCGAGTGCCAGGTGTGTAGGGCCTGGAACACCGTCTTTTGCAAATTTGATAGCTTTTAAAACATTCGGAATGAGATTTTTTGTCTCGTTAATTCTCTCAGAGTATTTAGTCAGAGCACAGGTTATTTTTACCTGGTCCATTTCCTGAAAACTTCCCTTTCCATCTAATTCTACCTCGGAATCACCACTAAGCAACAGAACAGGTGTTTGTGATTGAGTTGCTGTAAATAAAGGAGCTATTGCATTACAAAGGCCCGCTCCTGCTGTGACCATCGCAACACCAATTCTGCGTGTCATTCTTGCATATGCTTCTGCCATATAAACTGCAGCAGCCTCGTGCCTCACATGTATTATCCTGATATCCTCATCAAGGCAGGCGTCAAATAGAACCATTATTTGATTTCCTGAGAGGGCAAAAATAGTATCTACCCCCTCAGACTTTAGAATTTTAATTAAAGCGATAGATGCTTTCATAACTCAAACTCCAAATTTTTATTTAGCCGTTCTGAAAAGGAGAACATAGAGTGCCTCATTGTCAGCCAATCGAATATCCTCCATCAACAATAATCGTTTGCCCCGTTATAAATGCTGCTTGGTCACTAGCTAGAAACATTGCTGGTCCAGCAATATCATCAGGATTCCCCCATCGGGAAAAGGGTGTCCGATCAATGACTGCTTTATAATGTTCTTGGTCATCACGTCCCTTTTGAGTTTGTTCGGTGACAACAAAGCCTGGTGCAATTGCATTTACCCTTACACCCTTTGGCGCGTATTTTAATGCCATTGATTTTGTTAGTTGGTGAATTGCAGCTTTACTTGCTCCATAGGCGGGTACCTTTGGGCTGCCCAAAAAACTATACATTGAGGCAATATTTATTACCGAACCCTTTGCAGCAATAAGTGCGGGCTCAAAAGTTTTTATCACATTAAAATTGCCGATCAGATTGACATCAATGACATGACGGAAAATATCGATGTCATCTTCATCGTCGCGGCGAGAGATCGCTGCACAATTGACCAAAACGTCCATTTGGGAAAACTGTTTTGCTAGCGCAGATATCGCCTCGGCATTACAAACATCAAGCTGGTGATATGTTTCAACTCCATCTGGCATAGATAACGGAAAAGTTTCTGCCCCAGTAATAATCACACGGTCGCCTTGTTTTGCTGCTGCTTTTGCAATCGCAGCGCCAATTCCATCTCGGCTTGCTCCAACCACCAGCCATATACGCTTTCTGGTTTTATTCGTCATTTATATCACAAATCCTCCCCCACCCAGATTAAGCATAGACCCGCTGGCGTAGTTAAAATTTCCTGAAATTAAATCTATTACTGGAGTGGCAATATCAGAGGGTTCTGCTACTGAACCACAAGCAATTGAGGCCTCAATTTTTAATTTTGTTTTTGAATCTGCCAATGCCTTTTCAGTCATATCAGTTCGCGTAACGCCGGGACGAACAGAAAATACAGAAATACCGTGTGGAGCAAGCTCCTTCGCAGCGCCTACTGTAAAAACGTCCACGGCACCTTTGCTTGCGGCATAAACAGTTTTATGCATTCGTCCACCAATAGTTGCTGCCATAGATGACAAATTGACAATGATACCTGGTCTGCCTGTATCTATCGCTTGCTTTGCAAATTCCTGACAACAAAGGATGAGGCCCACAACATTGACGTCCATTGTGGACATAACAAACTCATGGTCGAGTTCTGCAACTGACCGCTGTCCGTTATCGATCCCTGCAGCTGTTACAAGAGCATCTGCTGGCCCCATTTCCTTGACAATCTCTTTGAAGAAATCCCCAATACTATTAGAGTTGGTAACATCCAAAGGAAAAGCTTTTATTCGACCATTAGAAGCTATTTCCATATCAGAAGCCAATTTTTGGCTGAAGCTATAACTTATAGCTACTTTCCAACCAGCATCCAATGCCGATAGTGCAATTTGTCTTCCGATTCCTCGGTTTCCTCCAGTAACGATTAACAGACGTTCCTTTTTCATAATGCATCCTTTAACCTTGGTAGAATAAACTGTCCTTCACGAAGTGCCTCTGATGCTGTCTGCGTTCCATTAAAAACCTCATTCACCTTGGAAAGCGTTGTCTTTTGAGCAGCGCACCGATCAATTTCTCCGGTGAAATAATTATCTAGTCCGACATCTATATCATCACGCCAATCGCGCAATGTTTTCGGGTTTCCACAGATTTTTATCGTTGGACACAAGGGATTGCCTGTTGGGTTGAACAGACCCATCGCAAATAAACCAAGATTACAGCCTGCCATCATCATGCCAGTCAACGATACTGGGCTAAAGAAGGGCGTATCCATAAAATGTAATCCTTGCCCAATTGGGGACATTCCGAAATCAAGTGCAGAAGCAAAATTCATAGTTCCTGTCTTGCTAACAGCACCCATCGATTTTTCAATCAAGGTAGTCAAGCCTCCATCGATATTTTCCTTTGTGGGGTTCGTGCCGCGATAATCCTTTCCACTATCTTTCATGATAAGGCCAGAACGATAATCGATGAAGTCCAGAATAGATTGTCTTGTTTCAGGAGACGGGCACCTATCGCCAAAAATAGTTTCCGCACCAATAAATTCTGACGTCTCAGAAACAATAGCTGAACCGCCGCTACTCACAATAAGGTCGGTAATATCGCCAATAATAGGGTTAGCACAAATACTACTCGAAACATCGCTACCACCGCATTCAAGTGCCATTGATAGGCTGCTCAGATTTACTTCTATTCGCTCCTGCTTTAATTTTCTCTGCTGGTCAGCTAAAAATTGTATTTTCTCAATCCCGTCAGTTAAAGCCTGCTTCCTCCCATTACTTCTCATAAAGGCTAAATATTCTATTGGAATTGATGTCTGGACTTCCTTTTCTATCAGCTCTGAAGAAGATGCGTCATGAGTAATCACAAGTGCTGAGCCAACATTCGGATGAGACAGTACACTTTTAATGAAGCGAACAACAACATCCTCATCAGTTTTTTGCAACCCACGAGAAAAGCCTCCAGAAACACAAATTACATCTGGGTCACTTGCTGCAATGGAGGATGCGAGCCAGTCAGTCAATGCAACCGTAGACAGTACAATTAGATGATTTCGAATGCCTATTCTGCCATCAGCACGCTGGTAGCCATGCCATCTAAGGCTCTGGGCATAACCAAAAAGCTCATGATTATTTGCAATTGTGGACATGAACATGCTCACCCTTTTCAATGAAACTTGTCGCGACGCCGACCCTCACACCATATTTGATAATAGCTTCTCCAATAGCTATAGGATGCAAACTAATTTTATGACCAAATGGGACATTCCAGTTAATGACCATTCCGTTATCAAGGCACTGAATTTCTAATTCTTCATCTAATAGTGTAGCTACGTTATCACATGAATCCAATACTAAGAAACGTCGACCTTTTGGACGTTCTAGTTGCATACGATCCCTCCATCCACATTTATTACCTGACCTGTGACATATGCTGAGTCAGGACCGAGTAGAAATTGAATAACGCTCGCAACTTCATCAGGGGTGCCAAGGCGCTTCATAGGAATTTCACCAATCACAGTTTCGATCCCACGTTTAGCAATTATTTTTTGTGGCATTGATGTATCAATAAATCCTGGCGCTACAGCATTAACAAGAATATTGGGTGCTTCTTTTTTTGCTAACGAGCGTGTCATGCCAACCAATGCTCCCTTTGCTGCACTATAAGCAGTATGATTGGGAGCTCCCCTGCGGAAGGCTAATGAGCTCACCAAAATTAGTCTGGCAGAAGGTTCCTTTAACATCGCGTTGCGTGCCCCGGCATAAAGCATGTAGATGTTGCGGATATTAGCATCCATTACAGGATCAAAGATTTTTTCAACATCACCGGGCACCATATTGTCGGGTAAAAATATGCCTGCCAGATGAACCAATCCATAAATTTTTGTCTCTTTTCTAATTAGGGTTGCACAGGAAGTCTCGTCATTAAGGCCTGAGCAATGATAAATAAGTCGATTGGTATCTGTACATACAGATTTCAAAATGTTGTTACCTTGCGGGTTAACATCTATAGCTATGACACGAGCACCGAGAGAGAGCAGGCGTTCAACTAATGGCACGCCGATTCCTCCAGAAGCCCCTGTCACAATAATTGATTTTCCTTCAAACATTTTACTCTACCTATAAAGATTTTGATTTGCGACAGTCTATAAAAAAGGGCCTGTGAATTCACAGGCCCTCCAATAATCAATGATAATGATCATGCGCTAAAAATTTAGCGGCCTATGACACGATTGTTTCTGTCAATGAGGTCAGCCTCAGCCTCGGCAACGGCTTTTTCAAATTTCTTAAGCCATTTATCACCGTATTTGTCTGAAAACCACACTTTCATTTTATCGCGGGCTGTAACGAATGTTGCTTTTTCTTCTGGAGATGGGACGTATATCGTACCGCCAAAGCCAACAAACTCTTGTAGAGCGCGTGAATCATACTCTTTATTCCAATCAGACTGAATCATCGAGGCTTGTTGAACGCCATCAATAACTAAGTCTTGTAAGTCAGCAGGAAGGCTCTGCAACCACGCGTCAGACATCCACCAGAAACCAAACAAATAAGCGTGTTCGTCAAGTGTTACATACTTCACAGCTTCATACATTTTTGTTGGGATGATATCTGTGGCTGCATTTTTCGTGCCTTCGACCACACCTGTTTGCAAGGAAGTGTAAAGTTCCCCCCAGGCAACCGGTGTAGGATTACCACCAAGTGCTTTAATAAACTCAATCTGCAGTGGTGAGTTGATAGTTCTCATCTTCACACCTTTCATATCTGCAGCTGATTTTATGAGTTTCTTCGTAGTAAAGAAGTTCCGCCAACGGCCTGTGTTACCAACAGCAACAAGACGCACGTTACCTGTCGCCTTTAAAATTTCATCACGCACATCATCAAAGAAAGAGCTTTGCGCGATGTGTTCTGCAATTGAATCGCCATTCATCATATAAGGAATGTCTGTAACCTGCAATTCAGGCCAGAAATTGGCTATCCCACCAACCGTAGTATGAGTGAGCTCAAGTGTATTAAGCTGAACCTGCTCAATCATATCGCGGAAGTTGCCAAGTTGGGCTCCAGGATAAATTTCGACAGTTATTCGACCATTAGACCTTGCCTCTAAAAAGGATTTTAAAAATTCTCCAGGTACTTGGTCGTCAGATGTTACTGGACCCACATGACCATACTTAATTGTATACTCTGCAGCAAAAGAAGCTGCAGGTAAGCATATAGCCAAAAGGGACGCCATTATTGTCTTGCGAAATAATACGTTCATAGCTTTTCCTCCTAATTTTTATACTCTAGAAGAAAATGATTACACCCAAATCATGTTTTGTAAATGATTTTAGCTTAGAGTCTCGCCTCTATCCATAACCAAGCAATCTTGGCACTGTCATTGACACTGCTGGAAAATAGGTCACCAGAACTATAATAGCGATATGAACAATATAGAATGGCAACATTTCTGATACTACCGATTCGATCCGCTCACGGCTTACTGCTGATGCAACAAATAGAATCAGCCCCATCGGCGGAGTTGCAAGTCCGATTGTCAAATTAACACACATGATAATAGCAAAATGCAACGGATCTACACCCACAGCAAGTGCAGTAGGTGTGAGAATTGGCCCCAAAATTAGAATCGCAGGTCCAGCATCTAGAAACATGCCAATGACTATTAGAATTAGATTAATCATTAGTAATACTGTGTATTTATTGTCAGTATATTCAAACAGAAATGCTGTTAAAAGTTTGGGCACACCTGACAGCGTAGCTATCCAAGCAAAAACGGTAGCCATCCCAACTGCCATTAGAATTACGCTTGATGATATAGCTGTCCGGAACAGCATGCTGCTGACCCTGGAAAGCGGTAGGCTTTTCATGAATAAACACAAAATAATCGCGTATACTACTGCAGCCCCAGCAGCCTCCGTGGGAGTGAAAACCCCCGAAAGTATGCCACCTATTATAATAAATGGAGTAAGCAGCGGCCAAAATGCGTTAAGCCCTGCTTTCGCAGCAACACGAATTCCAGGAAACCTATCGGCAACTGGGTATTCACGGCGCCGCGCAATTATCGACACCATTGTCATCAAGCCAACACCAGTCAGCAACCCTGGGACAACTCCTGCAAGGAACAATGCAGCAACAGATATTTCCATTATATAGGCATAAACAATCATAATTATGCTTGGCGGAATGATTGGCCCAATAACCGAGGAGGCCGCCGTTACCGCAGCTGAAAATTTTCTGGAATAGCCTTGTTTTTCCATTGCTGGAATTAGCATTGACCCTAATGCTGAAGTATCTGCCACAGCAGAACCACTTAAACCGGCGAAGAAAATCGACGAGACGACGTTAACATGTGCAAGCCCACCTCTTAAATGGCCAACGAGGACTTTAGCAAAATAAACCAGACGTTCGGTAATGCCTCCAACATTCATGATTTCCCCAGCGAGGATAAACATGGGAATAGCAAGCAATGGAAACTGATTGATACCTATGTAGAGCTTTTGTGCGATGATAGCCAAAAAGAATTCTTTGTCGGCTAGTATCAACCCTATCATTGGTGCGGCACCGAGGGCAAAAACAATGGGCATGCCAACAGATATTAAGATAAGCATTATCCATATAAACGTAACGGGTATCATCCTAAGTCCTCCTAAATGGAACTATGATATGAACACATTTAAAATTCTTCTAAAATTGGACGGTATTTAGTAACAAACTCATCCTTTTTTGACTGGGTTGAGCTAAAAAGTTCCACTGCGTCCTCTAAGAATTGCTGCAACGATACGAGAGCCATGCTAGCCATTCCCAATGGAATGGAAACGAAAAACCAGTACATTGATATATCGCCAACCGAGATAGCTACCTGCGTCCTCCCATTCCAGGCAAAATCATGACTTTTTAACGCTAAAAAAGCACAAAAAGCAAAGACAGCTAAATGCATGATTGTAAGAATTATTTGAGTAATTTTTTTTGGAAAATTAGAGATAACGATTTCAATGTTTGGGTGCACACCCAACCGAAGAGCAATGGGAGAGCCTAAAAAAACCAGCCACAACATTGCGTATTTGGCTAATTCCTCTGACCAGGACAAGCTGTCATTAAGGACGTAGCGAAAAAATACACTGGTGGAAACAATTACAGCAATAGCGAGTACTAGAAACATGGATCCCCAACGGAACGCACTTAATTGCGCCATATTGATAACTGACAAAAATCTGATTAATGAACTCATATCTACCTCTTCTTGCTTTTTTACATTTAACTACTCTGTGATTATTTTCACTTCAACATTCTGCGACTTCATTGCTGATAAATCTGGCACTATACCCAGGCCATGTCCTTCCGGCAATTTGATCCTTCCGTCGCTTGACAGGCTCAAATCCCAATCTGACAAACTTTCTCTGATAGGGTTTTCGTTGGCATCCACCTCTAATAGACCTGTATTACCCGCAATCGTCAATAAATGGGCTGAAGCTGCTAGACCAACCACACCCCCCAACCAATGCGGACAGTAAACACTATTGTGTAATGAAGTGCCGCGATGAGTGTCTAAAACACGAATAAGCCCGGTAAAGCCGCCTATTTTTCCAATGTCTGGTTGCATATAATCAAAGACACTATGTTGCAGATAGGTGTTTACTGTTTCCAAATCACCTAGGTTTTCTCCACCGGCTATCGGCACATCGATAATTTTTTTAAGTGCGCCCCAGTCTGATAATGAGGAATTTGCGCGAATTGGTTCCTCAACCCACATCAAATTAAATCTGCTCAATTCAGTAATGTTTTTTGCTGCATCAGATGGCAAAACCCATGCTTGATTAGCGTCAATCATGAGTTGGTGACCTTCACTAATTAATTCACAGGCTGCACTCAACCCCATCTGATCAATTTCCGAGCCGAAGCCAACCTTTATTTTAAATGAGGAAAATCCGCGGTCGAGGGCACTAGAGACAATTTCGGTCACCTCTTTTGGATGAATTCCACTTGCGTAGGCCTTTACATTATCTCCAGCCACGCCGAAGAGGTCACAAACTCTCTTTCCTTGATGTCGCGCTACGAGGTCCCAAAGAGCCTGGTCGATGCCAGCAGTCACTTGCAATAAAGTGCCGGGATCTGCTGTTTGTAAACCAAGCACCGCAAAAGCATGATTAAGGCCATCAAAAATTTCTGCCGGTGAATGAAAACTTTTACCCTTTAACCAGAATGCAAATTCTTTAACCAATAGATTAGCTTTATATTCAGCACCAGTTGATGGGAAGTTACACCATATTTCGCCATATCCAATGCAGCCTTGGGCATCGATTATTCTAACAATCAACGCTGGTCGGTCATACATTGTTCCAAAAGAGGTCTGCACAGGTTTTTTTATTTTTGAGCGCAGAACGATAGCCTCAACACGCTCAATCACAAACAATTGGTCAGCTAGACTCTGGTTTGCCACATCTAACAAACTATTATGGACAGCATTCTTTATTTTTGGTTCCATGGGGATGGACCTATTGAGACTACGAATATAGTTTTAGCATCCCAATGAACTCTTCAAAAGTCAACGCTGACTAAAATGTAAAATAAGGCTGAGCATCTTGGAAAAAAAATATGATTTTATTATAATTGGTGCTGGCTCTGCCGGGTGTGTTCTAGCCAACAGACTATCTGCCAACCCAACCCATAAAGTGCTTTTGGTTGAAGCCGGTGGCTCAGATCACCATTTTTGGTCACGCCTACCTATTGGTTACTTCAAGTCTATTTATAATGAGAGATTCTCGCGTGTGTTTGATACTGAACCTAGCGAGGGTACTGGTGGACGAGTGGTAAAATGGCCTCGTGGAAGAATTATTGGCGGTTCCAGTAGCATAAATGGTCTCATATTCATTCGGGGACAAAACGAAGATTTTGACGATTGGCAGTCACTCGGTGCCACTGGTTGGGATTTTCAGACAGTACTTCCATTTTTTAGAAAGTTAGAGGGCTATAAAGGCGGTGAGAGCCAATATCGTGGCAACTTGGGCGAACTTCAAGTTGACGACCTTCGCTTGCGTCATCCTGCCTGTGATGCTTGGTTAGATGCAGCGGGCGAGTGGGGTCTTCCCCCTATTGATGACTTTAATGGGCAGAATTCATTTGGTGCAGGAAGATACCAACTCACGTTAGACGGACGATGGCGGTCAAGCTCTGCAACAGCATTCTTACATCCCATTGCTCATCGAGATAACCTCACTATAATTTCAAATAGTTTTGTGCAAAAAATCAACTTTTCGGGGAAGCGTGCAACAGGCATTGTCGTCAAATGCAATGATACTATTAAAATATTTGAAGCCCAAAAAATTGTACTAAGTGCTGGCGCCCTCCAATCACCACAAATATTGCAGTTATCTGGTGTTGGGCCAGCCCCCCTGCTGGAAAAACATGGGATCAGTGTTATTCAAAATTTAAAAGAGGTAGGACAAAATCTTCAAGACCATTATCAAATGCGCACAATCGTTCAGATGCGGAACGGCCTATCACTAAACACAGACAGTCGTAATCCCTTAAAAATGATGCTTCATGGTCTAAAATGGCTAAAAAATGGTTCCGGCATTCTATCAGTTGGAGCTGGTCAAGTCGGCGCCGGAGCACGTACGAAATACGCACAAAATGAAAGGCCAGATATACAATTACTTGTAATGCCTCTTTCTGTTGATAAGCCAGGAGAGCCCTTGCATAATTATCCGGGCTTTACAGTGACTGTTTGGCAGTGCCATCCAAAATCAAGAGGCAGTGTAGAAATTCAATCTGTAGATCCTGAAAAAGCCCCGAAAATCCAACCTAACTATCTCTCTGAAGAATATGACCAGAAGGTTATGGTGGACGGTGTGAAAATCATACGCGATATTTATAATATGCCTTCCTTTAAAAATCTTTGGGATACCGAAATACTGCCGGGAAACGATATAGTGAGTGACGGTGATATACTAGATTGCATTCGTGCTAACTCAGGTACTGTCTTCCATCCAGTGGGAACCTGCCGAATGGGAACAGATAAGGGTGCGGTAGTTGACCCCGAATTACGAGTTAATGGTTTGGAAGCACTTTATGTTGCTGACGCCTCAGTAATGCCAAAAATAACCTCAGCAAACACCAATGCACCGTCACTAATGATTGGTGAAAAAGCCGCTCATCATATTTTACAACATCACTATTGATAGTGCTTTTCAAAAAAATAACAAAAAAATTGGGGCTTCCCATTTTTTTTTGTTGCTATTAACATTGTTTAAGTCGGGAAATAATTTGCCGAAATGCAAAACCTTCGAGAGATTAGAGTGGTTGACTTAGTTTAAATTAAAAAAGGAGGTTGAAGTTATTTGAAAAAAGATAATCGTGCAAATTCAGAACAGCTAGCAGAATGGGCCAAAGTTATCCGAAAGGATGTAGTCCAGATGGTTGCGCGACATGGTCAAGGCTATGTACAGCAGGGGCTCGGCGCCGCAGATCTTTTTACTTATCTCTATTTTCAAGAGCTCCGTTTTGACAAAACTGATTTAGAGTGGTCAGACCGCGACAGATTTATTTTATCAACGGCTCATAATACTGCAGTCTTTTATGCCACCTTAGCCAGAGCCGGTTTGATGGACCCAAACAGGCTTTCTGATTATTGTCTTGACGGTAATTCACTGGAAATCAATGCTTCTGAGCGGCTGGCACCTCTTGTTGAATGCACATGCGGGTCACTTGGTCAGGGGTTATCAGTTGCAGCTGGCATTGCCATGGGTGTCAAGAGGCAGCAACGTGATTCAAATATTTACCTAATGCTTGGTGATGGAGAACTTGAGGAGGGACAGGTTTGGGAAGCAGCTATTTTTGCAGCCACCCATAAACTATCAAATCTCATAATGATTATAGACCTAAATTATATGCAGGTAGAGGGGGATGTTCGCGATGTGGCCACAATAGACCCTTTAGATGCCAAGTTTCGAGATTTTGGTTGGCAGACTACGGTAATTGATGGACATAATTTTGAGGATATTTTTTCTAGTTTTGAGGCGGCTAAAAAAGATACTGTTCGACCCTCGTGTATTATTGCTAACACCATCCCTGGGAAAGGAGTTCCCTTTCTAGAGGGGAAAAAGAGCCATAATATGGTATTGCCAGAAAGAGCGGCGCTGGATGCCTTAAATTGCCTGGAGGCAAAACATGATTGAAGATGATATTAAATCAACTCAGTCAGAGGCTCGCCATCTTGATGATTTTTCGGTAAAACAGCAGGATTTGGAAAAGCCTATTCCAAAGTATTATGGTGAGGCGTTGTTATCAGCTGCTCGCAATGATAGTTCAATTTTGGCTCTTAGTGCTGACTTAACTGCACCAACAGAAACAGATCTTATACGTGACTATCTGCCTGAACAGTTCATTATGGCAGGTATTGCTGAGGCTAATATGGTAGGCGTTGGGGCCGGCCTTGCAAGAGCTGGTTTTACACCATTCCTTCATTCCTTTGCAGTTTTTCTAACACGTCGTAGTTTTGACCAGATCGCTATGCAAGTCGCCTACCCTAAAACCAATGTGAAACTTATTGGTTTCATGCCAGGCATCGATTCTCTCCTTGGCGTGTCTCATCAAGCAATAGATGACATAGCTTTGATGCGCGCTCTTCCAAATATGGTAGTTCTGGAACCTGCAAGCCCTTCAGATTATCAAGATGCCGTGAAAGCTGCGTTGGCTCATCACGGGCCTGTTTATCTTAGGCTATACCGCGCAAACACTCATAGCTCAAATTCCGCAGACTCGCCATCATGGGAAATTGGGAAGATTAGACGGCTCTCTAATGGCAACGATGCAGTAATTTTTGCAACTGGACTTATGGTAGAAATAGCATTGCAAGCCTCACAAGAATTAAAAAAACATTCAATAAATACAACAGTTGTAGATTGTGCCAGCATCAAGCCAATGGATATTGATGGTATTCTAGGTGAGATTTCGAAAAGTAAGGTTGTCATTACTGCAGAAAATCATTCAATTATTGGCGGTCTGGGTTCCGCTATTTCTGAAATCATTGCTACAAATAATATTGCCCGCCCATTTTTTCGTGTTGGCGTTCAAGACTGCTTTGCCGAAGGCGGGAGCCGAGACTTCCTTTTTAGAAAATATGGCCTTGCAGCAGACGATATAATCAAAAAAGTTAAACAAGGCTTGGCAAATTGATAAAGAGATCCGAAAGAATTGGTTTCATAGGTCTTGGCGTCATGGGCTCATTAATGGCAAAACACCTTTTGAAAAATGGTTTTAATCTAGCCCTTTATGATATTGACCAAGGAAGGTGCAAACCTCTGGCTAACAATGATAGTTGCTTGATGACCAAATCACCGGCTGAGGTTATGAGGTTATGTTCACGTCTAGTTACTATGCTGCCAACCAGCAACCATGTTAATATTGTGCTTTTTGGTGAAGAGGGGGCTGTTTCTGAAATAACGCCTGGTGACCTCATAATTGAAATGTCTACTGGCGAGGTGAAGCTACTCGAGCAACAAGCGGAGCGTATTAAGACTCATAATGGTACTTTGATTGACGCACCAGTTTGTTTATCGCCGGCTGAAGCGGCAACGGGGGATTTGATTGCTCTTGTTGGTGGTGATGTCGATGATTTGGAGGATGCCGCCGATCTTCTAGCCTCCTTAACACAACGCGTGATTCATGCAGGGCCTACAGGATTTGGCTTACGACTAAAACTGATAAATAATTATATGAGTATGGTTAATCACGTATTAACAGGTGAGGTGCTGGCATTGGCAAAAGCTGTTGGTCTAGATCGGCCGCTGACTGTTGACTTGTTGCAAAACACTGCTGCTGGTCGAGGGCAATTGCAGACCAATTACCCAAAAAAAGTTCTTCGAGGAGATACTTCCGCTGATTTTTCTTTGGATATGGGAATCAAAGATTTATCCATGGCCATAAGCATGTTTAATGATTTTGAAGGCAATGCTTCTTTTGGCATGCTTGCCAGAAAGCTGTTTGATTCTGCCGCCAAGGCTGGTTATGGCGATAAAGATTGTACGGCGGTGCTTGAATATTTTGACGAAAAAATAACTGGCACCGTATAATATTAATTCAGTTTGAGCTAACGTTGATGCAGCAAGAATTGGATTTAATTTAGTCCTACGTAAGCATAAATTTTAAAACAAAAAAACTGATAAATACCAAAATTCTGGCATAGTACATTACCTTTCCGACATAATTCCTTCTAGCAAATATGTTGGTTGAGCGAAGCTATATGAGGTGATTAGTGTTTTCTTATATACTTGCAGTTATTGTTCTTACAGCAATTCCTGGTCCTGGTCTGCTCACTATTTTTGGTATTGGGTCGGCTTTTGGCTATCGCGCTGGAATAAGTTTTACCGTCGGTGTTTATCTTGGTGCTAATCTAACTGCTCTCATTGTTTTTAGCGGTCTTAGTGCGCTGTTAATGGAATTTCCTTTATTACGTGGGGCTCTTTTTTTACTATCGCTTATTTATTTTACCTACTTTGCCGTGCGTATTGGGCTTGCTGGAACAGAATTGGGTATTTTAAGCCGCAAGGTGCCAAGATGCCGTGATGGAATTATGTTGATGCTTTTTAATCCAAAAGCATATTTGACGATGTCTGCACTTTTTCTCGGTTTTCCATTACTTTCTTTTAATCCAGTAAATGAGGTGATTATCAAAGTAATAGTAGCAAATATTGTTTGGGTTCCAGGGCATCTAATATGGCTCTATGCTGGCGTTAAGGTAAATAGTCTTAATCTCACTCCGAGAGCCAAACGCGTAATCAATTTAATCTTGGCCGCAGTGATTATTTTTATGGTATTAAGCTCGGCGGTTGTTTCAATGCAAACTAGTGCCTGAGTGTCCTTAAGTTTTATTATCCTTCTTCTGGTCGTTCAACTGGAAATTGATTAGCAATATCCCATGGCTCTCTGCCCACTAAAAGAATTTTCAATTTTAAGGTGGATAAATCAACCCTCTTGAATTCTCGCTGATTGTCTTGAAATTTTCTCCAAAAAATGCAACATCATCTATTGAGCTTTTTTTGCCACCAATGCTGTGTATTAAGCATAAATATCTTCCCTTTCTATGTTCACCGGCTGAAATGTGAAGGGCAGATTCGAAAGGACTATATCATGAACGCAGCAGAGACTGCCCCAGATTACGATTACGATCTTATTGTTATTGGCGCAGGGTCTGGGGGGGTGAGGGCCGGACGTATCG
>JGI20157J14317_10000064_pt1 | contig 103202 bp, 103 predicted proteins | sample COG_07_FD_14317 | JGI IMG/M metagenome (IMG submission 14317)
TGGAATATCAACTGATACTCGATCACTAAAAAAAGGAGAACTCTTTTTTGCTCTTCATGGTGAAAAATTTAATGGCAATAAATTTGCGGAAAAAGCAATTTTACTCGGAGCTATTAAAGTAATTGTAGATGACCAAAAGCTTGCCTCATTAAGTCCTTTAGTAATTGTTGTTAAAGATACTCTCAAAACACTTCAGGAACTAGCCACTTTCCATAGAACAAAACTTAAAACACCCATTATAGCAATAACAGGAAGTAATGGAAAAACAACAACAAAGGAACTTGTACGAGAAGTATTATCTCAAAAATATTCTGTTTTGGCAACAGAGGGTAATTTAAATAACCACATTGGAGTTCCTTTGACTTTATTGAAATTAAAAGAACACCACGAACTTGCCATTATAGAGATGGGAGCAAATCATATAAAAGAGATTGAATTACTTTGTAATATTACTCAGCCTAATTGGGGTTATATTACAAACTTTGGGAAAGCACACCTTGAGGGGTTTGGCAGCATTCAAGAGGTTGTAAAAGGAAAATCAGAGCTCTATGAGTATTTAATTGATCGAAAACAAAAGATTCTTGTTAATGGGGATGATCACAAGCAGATCATCCAAACAAACAACTACCCTATTATCAGCTTTGGAATAGGAGATAAAAATAATTTTCAAATTCTTCCCCAAGAAAATAAGAATAAAACCCTACAGTTAAATTTTAAAGAAACTACTTTTATAAGTCCTCTCTACGGAGCTTATAACTTAAAAAATATTGCGGCTGCCATTTCATTTGGTTATTTATTTGAGGTATCGCTCGAAAAAATCAAAAAAGCAATTAATACCTATCAATCTACAAACTTTCGTTCACAACAAATTAAAATAAAAGATTCACTTGTTATATTGGATGCATACAATGCAAATCCTTCTAGCATGGAACAAGCATTAAAAGCATTTCAAGCGGTTGCAACCTCTAGTAGTTGTGTTATTTTAGGGGATATGTTAGAATTGGGTAACACATCTAAAAAGGAACACGAAGCAATTATCCTTCAATGTCTTGATAATAAAATACAAAACATACATTTAATTGGTCCACATTTTTTAGATACGACTAGTTTAGATTCAACAATCACAAAACATAATGACCTCAAAACTTTTTTGAAATTTATTGAATCAAGTCCGTTGAAATTTGACAAAATTTTAATTAAAGGATCCAGATCAATTAAGCTTGAGGGCATCATACCTTACCTAGAATCTTGCTTATAGCAAACATTTATGAGAAAATTAATTTTATTTGGAATAAGTCTAATTTTATATAGCTGCCAGAATGACGATGAGAAATGTGGCCAAATTATTCAAAAAGCTATTAACAACTCCATTTATTATTTTATTATTCAAACTGATAATGATTCTAATAATAATTATTATGATGAAAACTCACCGGGAATTCCAGATGATGGTATTCGACAGGGATCAGTTTCAGAAGAAATTTATAATTCATTTGAAATAGGTGATGAATATTGTTCTGAAATATAAATGCTAATCTGATGTTGCACCATCAATTATTTCTGCAACCACTTCAGGGTTCAATAATGTAGAAGTGTCTCCAAGGTTAGAGATATCTTTACTAGCAACTTTCCTTAAAATTCTTCGCATTATTTTACCTGACCTAGTTTTGGGTAATCCGTTTACAATTTGAACTTCATCTGGTTTTGCAATAGGTCCAATAATTTTTCTAACAGTACCTTTAATTTCTTCAATTAAAACTTGATCTGAAATACCTTTTCTATCACAAATTGCATAAGCATATATTCCTTGACCTTTGATAGCGTGGGGATAACCGACTACAGCAGATTCTATGACCCTAGGATGCTCATTAATTGCATTTTCCACTTCTGCAGTACCCATTCTATGTCCAGAAACATTAATAACATCATCTACACGGCCAAGAATTCTCAAGTAACCATCATGATCACGTTTGGCACCATCTCCTGTGAAATACATTCCAGGGTAGGTTGAAAAATAGGTTTCTTTACATCGTTTATGATCTCCATAGGTAGTTCTTAAAATTGAAGGCCAAGGAAATTTAATACATAAATTACCTTCTACATTATTACCTTTCATTTCATTCCCTTCTGCATCAACAATAATAGGTTGAATTCCTGGTAATGGTAATGAAGCATATGCAGGCTTATTCGGAGTGATTCCCGCTAGTGGTGAAATCATAATACCCCCCGTTTCTGTTTGCCACCATGTGTCTACTAGAGGGCAGTTTCCTTTTCCAATATGATCATGGTACCAATGCCATGCTTCTTCGTTAATAGGTTCACCTACTGAACCTATTACCTTTAAAGATTCTAAAGAATAAGGAGCTATTGGTTCTAATCCTTTAGCTTGAAGAGCCCTAATGGCAGTTGGAGCAGTATAAAATTGATTAACTTTATATTTGTCTATTATTTCCCAAAACCTTCCTGCATGAGGATATGTTGGTACCCCCTCAAACATTAAAGTAGTGGCACCCGACAATAAAGGTCCATAAACTATATAGGAATGACCAGTAATCCATCCAATGTCTGCTGTACACCAATAAACATCATCATGTTCATATTGAAAAACATTTAAAAAGGAATATTGGGTATACACCATATAACCTCCAGTGGTATGAACCACACCCTTAGGTTTTCCTGTAGATCCAGAAGTGTAAAGTATAAAAAGTAAATCTTCAGCATCTAATGTCACTGCTTTGTGATCAATAGAATGTCCTTTTATAGCATCATGCCACCAAACATCACGTGTTGATTTCATAGTGACCTCACTATTAGTTCTTTTACAAACAATCACCTTTTCAACTGTTGAGGTTTTTTCTAGTGCCTCATCAACTACCTCTTTAACAGGAATATTTTTAGATCCTCTAAAATTACCATCAGAAGTAAGAACCATTTTTGCTTCACAGTCATTAATTCTATCAGCAAGTGCCGAAGATGAAAATCCAGCAAAAACGACTGAATGAACAGCGCCAATTCGAGCACAAGCCAACATAGCAACAGCAGCCTCTGGAATCATTGGCATATATATGATGACACGATCTCCCTTTTTAACACCTTGAGCTTCAAGAGCATTTGAAAACTGACAGGTCATTTCAAAAAGCTCGCGATAGCTAATTATTCTATGAGCTTCTTTTGGATCATTAGGTTCCCATATAATCGCCGCTTTTTGGCCATGAGTAAAAAGATGCCGCTCAAATATATTTTCTGTTAAGTTTAGTTTTGCATTTTCAAACCATTTAATATCTGGTCCTTTAAAATCCCATGATAAAACATTATCCCAAGGTTTTTGCCAATGAAATGATTGAGCAATTCGCTCCCAAAACTTTTCAGGCTGATTCACACTTCGCTGATATTCATTAATATATCCTGACAAGGTTTGTATTTTTTGACTCATAACTAAACTGAAATTTTTACTATTCTAATGTGAATTATTTTTAGGCCTTACTGAGCCTCTTGGTGTTCTAATACTTTCTGTTAATTCTTGTACTTCTTTTGGAGGAGCAGTGGTGAAGCGAGAAACTATTAGTGCAATTATAAAATTCAAAATCATACCAAGGGTACCTATACCTTCTGGAGAAATACCCCACCAAAAATTTTCAGGCAAACCCGGACCACCTAGTTGTGGTTTGAAATAAATAATATATGATGCTGTAAAAACTATCCCTACTATCATCCCCGTAATGGCACCTTCCTTATTCATCCGTTTATCAAAAATACCTAATATAATAGCTGGGAAAAAAGAGGACGCTGCAAGCCCAAAAGCAAGGGCAACTACTTGTGCAACAAAACCAGGAGGATTTAAACCTGCTAAACCAGCAGCAACTACAGCTACCGCTATTGCAACTCGAGCAGCATAAAGTTCATTTTTTTCACTAATATCAGGCCGTAGATAATTTTTTAATAAGTCATGGGAAATAGAAGTCGAAATGACTAATAATAATCCCGCCGCAGTAGAAAGTGCTGCTGCCAAACCACCAGCAACAACAAGTCCAATAACCCAAGGTGGAAGATTTGCAATTTCCGGATTTGCTAAAACAATAATATCTTGATCTACTGTAAGTTCATTAATTTGAGTATCAGCAACATATTGAATTATACCATCCTTATTTTTATCGTCAAAAGTTAATAAGCCGGTTTTTTCCCAATTCGTAAACCACTGTGGAACCTCTGAATACGATTTTTCAGAAAGAGTATTTATAATATTTGTTCTAGCAAAAACAGCTACTGCAGGTGCTGTTGTATATAAAATAGCAATAAACAATAGTGCCCAACCTGCAGAAATACGTGCATCTTTAACTCTAGGAACTGTAAAAAAGCGAACAATAACATGAGGTAAACCAGCTGTTCCAAACATTAAAGCTCCTGTTATAAAAAACATATTGACAAGATTTCCTTTGTCAATACTCGTATAGGCATCAAATCCTAAATCTTGTGAGAGTAAATTTAATTTTTCAAGAAGGTACACCCCATCTGTTCCTTTGGATCCAAAACCAACTTGTGGAATTGGATTGCCGGTCATTTGAAGTGATATGTAAATAGCAGGAACTGTAAAAGCAAAAATCAAAACACAAAACTGGGCTACTTGGGTATAAGTAATACCTTTCATGCCACCTAATACAGCATAAAAAAAAACAATGCCGATACCAATTAATACTCCTGTATCAAAAGGAACATTCAAGAAACGAGCAAAAGCAACTCCTACTCCTTTCATTTGTCCCACAACATAGGTAAAAGAGATAAAAAGAGCACAGATAAGTGCAACTAAGCGTGCATTTTTTGAATAATAACGTTCGCCAATAAAATCAGGTACTGTAAATTTACCAAATTTTCTAAGATATGGTGCAAGTAATAAGGCCAGAAGAACATATCCACCTGTCCAGCCCATAAGATATTGCCCTCCAGAGAAACCCATGAAAGCTATTAGTCCTGCCATTGACAAAAAAGAAGCTGCAGACATCCAATCCGCAGCAGTTGCCATTCCATTTACTATAGGATGAACTCCGCCCCCAGCTACATAAAATTCTTTTGTTGATCCAGCTCGGGCAACAATTGCAATAATCATATAAATAAAAAAGGTAACGCCTACCAAAAGGTAAGTCCATATTTGTGCACTCATAAAATTTTATTCAAAAAAGATTAGACTTCATCAACATCATATTTTTTATCTAGCTTATTCATTAAATAGACATAAATAAAAATTAATATGACAAATACATAGATGGCGCCTTGATGCGCAAACCAAAAACCAAGGGGAAAGCCACCAAGTTTAAATTGATTTAAGTATTCTGCAAAAACGATACCAAAAAGAAAGGATACGGTAAACCAAACAATAAGGAGTAATGCTAAATATTTAAGATTGGTTTTCCAATAAGTAGATTTTTTTTTTGTCATCTTCTTTATAAATATAATTATATATTTTTAAAATTTATGTTTTTAATTTATTTGTAGTAATGATGTAGTGTGAATTTAATCAAAACTTAATATCATAAAATATAAATTAATTAAAAAAAACTTTTTCATACTTAATCTTTGTAAGGTAAATTTGAACGAAAGCTTCTGTTAATCCAGTCATAAGATTCTTTCTTAAAAACTTCTTTATAAGAAACAACATTCAAGATCCTTTTGATTTTTTTAACAGGAACTAAATAATTTATTAAAAGTTCTGCACCATTGCTACTTTTGAAAGTAATTAAAAAAAGTAAATCTTTAGTCTCATTTTGATCTTTTGTAATTATCGAAATCATATCGTTCGAAATAGAACGAATTAAAACACTAGATTCTAAATGGTAATATTTTGAATCGTTTGATGTACTAAAAGGTAACTCAGAATTATAATTTAAAAGAAGGGAAGAGTTTTGTGAAAAAGCTTGAACGGATAATAAACTGATTAAAAGTAATGCGGGTAATTGATTCATGGTTTAATGTTTAATTTTAAAATATTATTCTGATTAAAAATATAGAAATAAAAACAATTCTTCAAGCCTGATTTTAGTAGTTTAAGGCGGTGTGAAAAAGTGATCCTATTTTTTTCTAATCCAATTTTGGGTTCGTCCTAAAATAGAAAAACCTAAAAACCCTCTAACCTTTAAATTATTGTTGTCCTCAAATGTAATATAACAATCATAAAGCTTTCCGGATTTTGGATCAAGAATAGTTCCATCTTCCCAACTTTCACCATCCCAAATAAGATTATTTACAATTACTAAACCTGCAATTGGCTTTCCTTTATCTTTTCCTTTACAATTAACACATATCTTACCTTGATCTTCTGGAAGTAACAGACGTACAATTTTACCATATAATTTTCCGTTTTCTTTATAGATGAGTACTTCCGATTTTTGCTTCCCAGACTCATCATCTTGTGTGATCCATAAACCTTCAACAGACATTGGTTGAAGTAGGGTTAGAGAAAAATAGATTAGCAGGTGTATTAGCTGAGTCATGATTAATTTTTTTTTAATTCCTAAATTTATAAAATCTACTTTTATTAAAAGTTAAATAATACATGTAATATGAAAAAAAAAGTGAGAGATTTAAGATTTATATTAATACTAATTCCTTTAGCACTCGTAATAACGATTATGGACAAGACCATAATAAACGGATTTTTGTCAACCAATAAAATTTTAGATCACTATATATTTCTTACAGCTTTAGTTATTGTTGTTATTATACTTCTAGTAATTATATTTAGATATGATAAGAATATAAATAAATAAATTGTTCTCTTCCTTCTTGTGTATCTTTGAAAAAAAAATGAAACACTTTAATCTTGAAGACATTGAAAATATGTCAAATTTATACCGCCTAAATTTGATAAATAGCGTAACAGGATACAAATCTGCGCATTTAATAGGGACCGTTTCTCCAGAGGGATATGAAAATTTAGCAGTTTTCAGCTCTGTTGTTCATTTAGGCAGTAATCCTGCACTTATTGGAATAATTCTCCGTCCAACTTCGGTTCCCAGGCACACTCATTCTAATATGAAATCAACTGGTCTTTTTACATTAAATGCCATTCACAAAAATCAAATAGAACAAGCCCATCATACCTCTGCAAAATATCCTGAAACTATTTCCGAATTTGATAAAACTACATTAGAGGTGGAAAAAAGAAAAAATTTTAATGCTCCCTTTGTCAAAAATGCCCCTATTCAATTAGCATGTAAGTATCTCACAGAATATCATATCAAAGAAAATGACACGCGATTACTAATTGGAAGTATTCAAGATTTTTATATTGCTGATCCTATGCTTCTTGAAGATGGATGGGTTCAACTAGATAAAGGAGGAGTAGTCACAATTAATGGGCTAGATGGCTATGCTATTCCCAAATTAAAAGAGCGTTTTCCATATGCCCGTCCAAAGCAATAAAAAAAAACCATTTACAGGATCACTTAGTGAGCGATGGTTGAACTATTCTCAATCTATGAGTGAATGCATTCCTAAAATTCTTTTAGAGTTAGAGCGAGAAACCCATCAAAAAGTATTAAAACCCAGAATGATTAGTGGACCTCTTCAAGGAAGGCTATTAAGCTTACTTTCAAGCCTAATCAATCCAAAAATCATTATAGAAATAGGAACCTATACAGGCTATTCAACACTATGTTTAGCTGAAGGTCTTTCTGAAACTGGGGTTATTCATACTATTGATTGCAATGAAGAATTAATTTCAATACAAGAAAAATTTTTTAATAAGTGCGTTTACAAGAAAAAAATTAAACGATATCTGGGAGAAGCTTTAACCATTTTACCCAAACTAGATGGACCTTATGATTTAGTTTTTATTGATGCAGATAAAATAAATTATGATTCCTACTTTGAGGAAGTATTACCAAAAATGAAGGTTGGAGGATTAATTATTTCAGATAATGTTTTGTGGAGTGGAAAAGTACTTGAAAAGGTAAATTCAAAAGACCTAAGTACAATGGCACTCCAAAAATATAATGAAAAATTGAAAAATGATCCAAGAGTAAAAACCGTACTACTTCCATTAAGAGATGGGATAACACTCAGCTGGGTACGCTAAAGATCTCGACGAATAGAATCTTCAAGATCATTAAAATCACTCTTGACTTTATCTACTTCCTCTTTTATGTTGTTTGTGATACTTTTTGAAGGATTTTCAATATCAACATCTACAGTTTTCTGGATTTCACTTTTAATATCATTAGTAGCTCGGCGAACCTGAGTCATTCCTTTAGCAAGTGTTCTAGCAATAGATGGTATTTTATCTGCTCCAAACACTAATAGAATAATAAAAAAAACAAAGACGATTTCAGCCCCACTAATAAATAAAAGCATGTACTAGATTTTAAACAAATATAAGAGTAAAATAAAAATAATTAACGAATATAAAGAAGATTCAATAGTTATTTTTTAAAGCATTCAACCCTTAATTCTTGCCTTGAATTTATCAAATTCAGATGGATTTTCTTTTTTAGGCCAGCTGTTATTGTTCGTATTAATATCTGCGGTTACCTTATCTGGATCAACAGTAACTCCTACTAAAACTTTATTAGATGAAATTACTTTTCGGACACTCTTTTCGTTTTTACGCCATAATTGTACAGGATATGTAATACGTTCAGAAGACCCATCTGCATAACTATATTCAACTATTAAAGGCATAACCAAACCGCCTGGTTTATCAAACTCTACTTCATAAAAGAATTTTGGCGGAGTATTATTTACTTCCAAACCTTCTTTATTCAAATAATTCTTTAAAATTTCAGAATCTTGAATAGCGTTAGCCTTAGCAATTTTTGGATCAAAAGATTCACTTTCTTCGTCAATTTTAAAAACCATTTCAGGTAGATTATCTAAATCATAGCCGTAGGCTTTCAATCTTTTTTTAGTTTCTAAGTCTGGTGTATCAGAAAAATAATACTGTGTAACATTTTTAACTCCAATATCCACTACTTCTGTTGTGTAAAACCAACCCCTCCAAAACCAATCTAAATCAATGGCAGAAGCATCTTCCATTGTTCTGAAAAAATCTTCAGGGGTAGGATGCTTAAACATCCATCGCTGAGAATAAGTCTTAAAAGCATGGTCAAATGTTTCACGACCCATAATAGTTTCTCTAAGAATATTTAAAGCTGTAGCAGGCTTTGCATAAGCATTAGCGCCTAGTTGATATACATTTTCAGGATTAGACATAATGGGAGAAATAAAATCTTGATTTCCTGACATATAGGGTACAATTTTTTGTGGATCACCTCTTCTTGAGGGATATACATCTAAGGAGCCAATAGAATTTGGATAAGTCTCTCCAAACTCTTGCTCTGTTAGGTATTGCATAAATGTATCCAATCCTTCATCCATCCACCCCCATTGGCGTTCATCTGAATTCACAATCATTGGAAAATAATTATGCCCTACTTCATGAATAATTACACTTATCATCCCAAATTTTGTTCGGTCTGAATAAGTGCCGTCTTCATCGGGTCGCCCATAATTCCAACAGATCATTGGATATTCCATTCCTTGACTTTTGGCATGAACAGAAACCGCCTTTGGGTAAGGATAATCAAATGTAAATTTAGAATAGCTCTTTAAAGTTTGAACCACAGCCTTAGTTGAATATTCTTCCCATAAAGGATTTCCTTCTTTGGGGTAGAGAGACACGGCCATAACTTTTTGTGGGCCTACCTGAACTGCCTGTTGATCCCAGATAAATTTTCTTGAGGTAGCAAATCCAAAATCCCTAACATTCTTTGCGTCAAACTTCCATGTACTTTTCTTCTTTGAAAAAGAAGATTCTTTAGCTTTTGCCTCTTCTTGAGTCACAATAAGAACAGGTTTATCAAAACTGTATTCTGAAGCCTGAAAGCGCCTGTACTCTTGGCGAGTTAAAACTTCTTTAGGATTTTGAAGTCTTCCCGTTGCTTCCATAATATGATCAGATGGAACTGTAATATTTACCTGGTAATCTCCAAACTCAAGAGCAAATTCTCCATTTCCCCAGAATTGATAATTCTGCCATCCTTCCACATCATTGTAAACGCATAGTCTAGGAAAAAATTGAGCGATTACATAGGCCTTATTTCCGTCTTCAGGAAAAAATTCATAACCCGATCTACCACCATCATCAACATGATTATTGATATTATACCACCATTTTATTTTAAAAATAAATATTTCGCCAGGATCAATTGCATTTGGTAAATCCACCCGCATCATGGTTTGATTTATCTTGTGTGGTAATGAATTGCCATTTTCGTCTTTAACCCATTCAATGTTAAAACCTCCATCAAAAGAGTCTTCAGCATAATTAGATATAAAACTACTCGGACGAACAGTTACAGAATTACTAGCACCATTTTTCTCTAAGGAAGGAGCATCCTTTTTACGAATATTTTGGTCTAATTGTAGCCATAAATAAGGTAATTGATCGGGTGAATTATTTGTATATGTAATTACCTCTTCCCCATAAAGTTTACTTGAAGCATCATCCAATTCTAGTTCCATTTTGTAATCCACTTTTTGCTGGTAATAATCAACCCCAGGAGCACCGGAAGCATTATGATATCTATTTGGATTTGCAAATTGATCGTATAGTTGTTTAAATTTGTTACTGTTGGTATGACCCTGTTGAATTTGTGCATTTGTATTTGCAATAAAAAGAAAAACTATGAGGATGTAAAAATTTGTTTTAAGATATTTCATATTAACCTTATTAAATAATTCTGAATTATAAATATACTATTTTATTGGTTGTTTAATAGAGAAACGAAAAGTGTCATTAATTTGGTAAGTTTATGGCTAAAGTTGGTGATTTTGAATGAAGTAAAAAACTATTTCTACTTGCTTCGTTTTTATAATGAATGATATTTTGCTGTGAATCAAAAAGATCAAAAAACATGCTATTTTTTATTTCAATGGTACTTGGAATTTCATCTAAATATAATTCTAGGTAACACACTACAATATCATTTTTATATTCTTTACCTAAATAAGAAATTTCTTGTGGTTTCCCATTTATAATTAATTGAAATTCTTTTTTTAAATGAAATTTAAGAAGACTATCACTATGTTTAGTGTTTGAATCTGGAAATAAACGAAGAGATTTTTCTTGTTGTTGAAGAAGTAATTCAAGATCATCAATAAATAACTGAGTCATTATTTGAAATGTTTTAAGCTCTTTTTTATATTCTATTTCTGTAGTGCTCAAATAAAATTTATGTACCTCCAAGTCAGCAAAATACAATTGAAATATATTCAAAAAAACGTAAAAAAAAAGCATAGATATATTTATTCTAAAATGATGTCTTTGTAGTCTTTGCTTTTATTGATTAAGAAATCAATTAATTGAAATTGTTTGCTTTGTTTTAATAAGTTACTTGACTTCATTTGAGTATCTAAATATTCTAAAAAACCAATCACTTGATCTTTGGGGAGTTCCAAATCTTTCTCAAAAAAATTCGTGTCAAAAACATATGGCAAAACTTCACTGGGCTTTAATTTCATTTGCTCTTCCTTAGTCTTATTTGCAAAAGCTTTTCCAATTAATTTAGCAATATTAACAAAATCAATGCCATTAGTCATTAAACGATCATCACTAAGTCTGTTAACTATTTGCGAAGATTTATCTCGCTCATAATCAAAGCCCTTAAACTGCTCCTCTATTAAATCAAGATACTTTTCAACATCTTCAGAAGTGACAACTACTTCCTTAAGTTCGTTGATATTTTCGTTTACTGAAACTACCAAACGATTTTTGGCGAGAATTTCTTCTGAAATGATCACACTTCTAATTTTATACTGAACGGACGAAAAAATAACCTCGTCACCTTGGGCAACATCAATTTCGAATTCCCCATTTTCATCAGTAATAGTATTTGATTGATATGTATTGTTAATTACATTAGCAGCAACTACACTAGTATTTTTATAAAGAAGTCTTCCTTTTATAGGTTTTCGCTCTTGACCAAAAACTAAAACAGTGATTAGTAACGAAAAACATAAAAAAACTGTATTTTTCATATTATAAAGATAGCCTTACCTTGGGAAAATAAACCTTTAGTGGATGTTAATTTTTTAACAATGAATGTCAAAATTAAAAAAATAACGGCAAAACAAACCTACGAATTAAGACATCCTTTACTCAGGAAAGGGCAACCTTTAAACACATGTCATTTATCGTTAGACAACGACAGTAAAACCATACATCTTGGGGCCTATTTTGAAACAGAACTTGTAGGAGTATTAAGTGCTTTCAACATATCTTGCCCTGGCTACAAATCAAAAAGTGGAATTCAATTTAGAGCTATGGCAGTACTTCCCTCGTATCAAGGAAAAGGAATTGCCACTCAACTAATTCAAAAAGCGTTTTTAAGTGTCCGGAAAACATTAACAATTCATCATGTCTGGCTAAATGCAAGAGTTGTCGCCAAGAATCTTTATTTAAAAAATAATTTTAAGCCTATTGGTAGTGTCTTTAAAATAGATCCTATTGGATTACATCAACGTTTTATAAAAAAAATGCAAAATGAATCGTAAAACTTTCCTAACAACAAGCTTGGGATTACTTGGCGCAACTACCTGGTCAAAAACTAAAGTTAAAGAAAAGTATACATCTAATCAATTAATAGGTAAAGAATCACTTAAGCTTTATAGTCACAAAACACCTCTTCTCACAATCGCTGGTATTGCTTTTGAAAAAATGCAGAAAGCTGCACTAAAAGAGGGTGTTGAACTTAAAATCATCTCAGCATATAGATCTTACGACCAACAAAAAAATATTTGGAATCGTAAGTTTTTAAAAAATAAAAAAGCAGGATTAGATTCAGAGAATAACATTAAAAAAATTATTGAATATTCAACACTTCCCGGAACCTCAAGACATCATTGGGGAACCGATGTTGATTTAATTGATGGTTCTAAACCACAAGAGGGCGATGTACTCATTTCTAAAAAATTTCATCAAAATGGACCGTATGTTGTCTTAAGAAAATGGATGGATCGACATGCTGTTAACTACGGATTTATTCGACCATACACTAAAAACAGTGAGCGTAAAGGATTCTATTACGAACCATGGCATTACAGTTATGCACCCATTGCCATCCCAATGTTAAAGGCGTATTCAGCATTGGATTTAAAAAAAACATTAGCTACAACCAATCTAGAAGGAAGTGCTTCAATGTCAAAACAATTTTTAAGGAAATATTTTACTGAAAATATCCTTGGTATAGCAAACGAACTAAAAGACTTTTAAATAATGAAAAATAGTTCAAAATTAGTTTATAAAATAGCCTTATCGAGTGAAAACAGGTTTTAAGGGATCTGCCGTTTCATCGGCACTGTATGAGTATCCATCTGAGTTAAAAGCTTTAATATCTTCTATAGTTTTAGCATCTATATCAACTAGATGACGCACCATCATACCTCGTGCTTTTTTAGCAAAAAAAGAAATTATTTTTAACTTTCCATTTTTAAAATCTTTAAATTGGGGAGTCACAATTTTAGCTTCTAATCTTTCAACATCAATCACATTAAAATATTCATTACTAGCAAGATTAACGAAAAGCTCTCCTTCCTCTATCTCTAAATTAAGTTGTTGGGTCGTTTTATCTTTCCAAAAGTCATAGAGATTTTTATGCTTGCCTATTAAAAAATTAGTTCCCATTTCAAGCCTGTAGGGCTGGATTAAATCAAGAGGCTTTAAAATACCGTAGAGACCAGATAATATTCTTAATTGATTCTGCATTTGGTTAATCTTTTCTGAAGATAAGGTATAGGGATCTAACCCTTGAAAAACATCACCATTAAAGGTGAAAATAGCTGGTCTTTTATTAGATGACCCTTGTGAATTAAATGATTGATTTCGCTCCCAGTTTAATTTAGCTAACTTATCAGAAATATGCATTAGCTCTGATAATGCTTTGGAGGTTTTCTTTTTCAACAACCCATTAATTAAGTTTGCCTCTTCACTGAAATTAGGTATTGTAAACTTTATTGAAGGAAGCTGCGAATCAAATTGTAATGACTTTGCAGGAGAAATAACCATTTTCATACGATTCTATTTTTATCAAAAATACAAGGATTTATTTCGAATTACAAGAAAGTAGAATCAATGCTTAAAATACTTGTATTATAAATTCTTATGCTGTGCATATTGTCTCCACTTATCAATAGCTGAGTTAAAATCATCTGGAATAGGTGAATCATATTGCATTTTTTCACCAGTTTTAGGATGAATAAACCCTAATGTTTTAGCATGTAATGCCTGACGAGGTAAAAGCTTAAAACAATTATCGACAAACTGACGATATTTCGTAAAACTAGTTCCTTTGAGGATTTTTTCACCTCCATAGCGTGCATCATTAAAAAGGGTGTGTCCAATAAATTTTAAATGTGCACGTATTTGATGCGTTCTTCCTGTTTCAAGTTGGCATTCAATTAAAGTTACATATCCAAACCGTTCTAATACCTTAAAATGAGTTATTGCTTCTTTGCCTTCGGAGTTATCTTCAAAAACGGTCATTTGAAGGCGATTTTTAGGATGTCTTCCAATTGCACCTTCTATAGTCCCTTTATCCTCTTTTACATCTCCCCAGACTAACGCAAGGTATTTTCGCTCTGATGTTTTATCGAAAAATTGTTTTGACAAGTGTGTCATTGCTTGCTCAGTTTTTGCAACCACCAAAAGGCCACTGGTATCTTTATCAATACGATGAACTAATCCTGGGCGATTATTTAAATTTTTGGGAAGTTTTTCAAAATGATGGAGCAATCCATTTAAAAGGGTTCCAGAATAATTTCCATGACCAGGATGGACTACTAATCCTGGAGGCTTATTGATAACAACTAAAATATCATCTTCGTAGACTATATCTATGGCAATATCTTCTGCTACAAGTAAATTTTCATAAGGTGGATGTGCAAAAAGAACTTTTACTCTATCGCGTCCTTTTACTTTATAGTTTGACTTCACAATCAAATCATTCACATAAATACTCCCTTCTTTGGCAGACTGTTGTATCTTATTTCGAGTTACATTTTCAATCCGTGACATCAAAAACTTATCCACCCTCAGGGGAGACTGACCTGGGTCTGCAATAAAAGCATAGTGCTCATAAAGTGAATCAATACTTTGAATTTCTTGCCCTAAAGGATTTTTATTTTCTTCCATTTCCTAAAACTAAATCAATTTTTGTGGTTTTAGGGAGTGAAATTCCTGGATTAATTTTTTTTCCTTCATATCGAATTTCCAAAACCATGTCTTTACCAATATTATTTTCATATGTTATTTCTCCAACTTCAAAACCAACTGATTTTATTACGGATTCTGCATTTCTTCGTGTAATTTGGATTAAATTAGGAACAGTTATTTTCCGGTAATTATAAGGATTTACTGTTATGTATATTTTTCTATTTTTTTTAACCTCACTCTCAGCTAAAGGTAAATGACTAATAATTGATAGAGGAGGTAATTCAGGGACGAATTTTGATGAATCTATAACTTCAAAACGAAGGTTTTGCTCTTCCATTATGCTTGGAAGTAAAGAAATAGATACTCCTCTTAGGTCAGGTACTTTTTGATAATCATTATGATTTGTGATTAATCGTAAACCAAACAATAACGTCAAAAATATACTGATTGATGCAAGCCCTAGATAAAGTAATTGCCAAAGAAATGATTTACTTAAGAAAAAACGTAAAAAATTCATGGGTTAGATTTAATGGCTAAGATAATAAAATACAAGCTTTTGGATTGCTTTGAAATGATATACCTTTGTAAAAGAACCGAAAATAATGCAGAAAAAAAAAGTGGGTATTGTTTCTGGGGGATTTACCTCTGAATACAATATTTCTATTCTTAGTGGTAAAACTGTTTTTGAAGAACTTGACCGTAAACTTTGGGAAGTGTATTTAATTAATATAACTGAATCAGAGTGGAAAGCTGAAGATGATCAAAACAATATCTATGAGGTCAATAAAGGAGATTTTACTCTTCAAAACAATGAGACCCTTATCAATTTAGATGTTATTTTTAATGCAGTTCACGGAGCCCCTGGAGAAAATGGACAACTTGCGGCATTGTGGGAACTTTTAAAAATTCCGTTTACAAGCTGTGATAGCTATACTGCGGGACTTACTTATAACAAAAGAGACTGCCTCTCTGTACTCAGGGAATTAAAAGTTCCCACTGCTAAATATTTCTCCATCAATAAAGGAGCACCAATCAATGAAAACTTAATTCTGGCAACTGTTGAGCTTCCGTGTTTCGTAAAAGCTAATAGGGCTGGCAGTAGCCATGGGGTGTTCAAGGTAACCACAAAAAATGAACTCATACCCTCTATTGAAAAAGCATTTGAAGAAGATTCTCAAGTAATAATAGAGAGTGCCTTAGAGGGAAGGGAAGTTTCGGTTGGAGTGGCATCTTTTCAGGGAGGTGTTCACGTGTTACCCATAACAGAGATTGTTACAAATAATGATTTTTTTGATTACGCCGCAAAATACGAAGGTAAGTCTCAAGAAATAACTCCTGCACAAATTCCCAATAAATGGAAACAATTAGTAGAGCATTGGGCAAAATCGATTTATGTTACATTAGATTTAAAAGGTGTAGTTCGCAGTGAATTTATTTTTGTGAATGGCATACCTCATTTATTAGAAGTAAATACAGTCCCAGGAATTACTAGAAAAAGTATCATCCCAAAGCAAGTAGAAGCTATGGGGATTAAACTTTCTCAATTTTTTAGTTACCTTTTACTTCAAACATTAGCTAAAAATTAACAGTTTAATATGAAACGATTTGTTTTTCCAGGCTCATTCGACCCCATAACACTTGGACATCAAGACATTATCGAACGAGCCCTTCCTTTTTGTGACAAATTGGTTATTGCCGTAGGAGACAATATTAATAAAAAGTATATGTTTTCACTTGACCAAAGAATAGAATTTATTAAAAAAACTTTTCGGGGAGAACCCAAAATCATTACTGCAACCTACCAAGGACTAACCATTGATTTTTGTAAAAAAATTAAGGCCTCTGGAATTCTAAGAGGGCTTAGAAATCCTGCAGATTTTGAATTTGAAAAAAGTATAGCCCAAATTAATCAAAGACTTTCTGGAATTGAAACTTTATTCTTACTAACGGCAGCAGATCTGTCCTTCATTAGCAGTAGTATAGTGAGGGAAATAATAAGCCATAAAGGTGATTTTAGTTCTCTTGTTCCTTCGGCAGTTAAAAAATAATTATATTATTTCTTCTAAAAGAATTTTAATGTTTTCATATGCATTTTCCATTAACAAAGGAAAATCTGCTCTGGGCCTCCAAACTGCTGCCTGAATATTCTCTTCTTCTTGAGGAACTAATGGGGCGTTATAGTTAGATTTCATTAAAAACCAATATGTCTTTTTTAGTTTAAATTTTCCTTTCGAATTAAACACATGATAGGTAGTATTCAATGGTTTTGTTACCATTAAATCTCCAACACCCGTTTCCTCTGTCACTTCTCTTATAGCTGCATCAATAATCACTTCGTTTTTTTCAATTTTTCCTTTAGGAAGATCCCACTTATCATTTCTATAAATAAAAAGATAACGTCCATCAGTATGCTCAACCAATCCTCCCGCAGCTTCAACAACCAGAAAATATTTTAGGAAATGTTTTTCTAGCTTTTCTTCTTTTGGATGATATAAATAAACAGCCTTGGTGTTTTTATTGCGTAAAGCTTTAACAATGACCAAAGCACTAGTATATTTTATGAAAAGTAATGGAGTTTCATCTGAATTGTTAGTTAAATCTACTGTGAAAAAAAGTGGTTTCTGATTGTAAAAAACTTTATACATTTGTTTATGATCTTAAATAAAACTATAGCTCAGCAAACAGCTGAATACCTTCTACAAATTAATGCAATTAAATTGAATCCAGAAAATCCTTTTAAATGGGCAAGTGGATGGAAATCTCCAATTTATTGTGATAATAGAATTGCACTTTCATATCCAGAGGTTCGAACCTTTTTAAGCAAAAGCATTGCACATGAAATTAAAGTTCAATTTGAAGCTGATATTGTTATTGCAGCCGTAGCAACTGGAGCTATTGGAATCGGAATGCTAGTAGCACAAGAATTAAATTTACCTTTTATTTATGTTCGCCCAGAGCCAAAAAAACATGGGAGACAAAACCAAATTGAGGGATCACTTGATCATGGAAAAAAAGTAGTTGTTATAGAAGATCTCATAAGTACAGGGAAAAGTAGTTTAGATGCAGTTGTTGCTCTTAAAAAAGCGGATGCAAATGTTATAGGAATGCTTGCCCTTTTCACTTATGGTTTCACAGTTGCAGATCAGGCTTTTAAAACAGCAAATATTAGCATACAAACACTTTGTGATTATGAAAATCTACTTCCAGTTGCAATTGCACAAAATAAAATATCTTTAGAACAATCTGAAAATTTGAAAAAATGGCGTGAAGATCCTTCTCAGTGGAATCCTAGCCAGGTATAGATTCATATAACATTCTTGATTGGTTAGAGTTTAAAGTTAATGATTCTCTTTCCATGTTTTCAATAAGCAAAAAACCTTCAGGACTTAAACCCTTTGAAATTGCTTTAAAAGATTTACCATTTCTTTTAAATAATGCTACTTTATCTTTTTTCCACAAAAGGTTAGAATATTCTTCTATCCAATGTTCTTTAGACACATTATTTATTGAAAAAAGTGTTAATTCTAGAGCTTCCCTAAGTGAATTAAAAACTTTTTCCAATATCCATTCTTTTCCTGTGACTGAAGCTAAAGATCCAGCATAAGGCAAGTCCAAGAAGTTTAACTGATTTACATTCAAACCTACACCAATAATTGAAGATTTTAGTTGTGATTTTTTAACTGTATTTTCAATTAATATTCCGGCGACTTTTTTATTACATGACAAAATGTCGTTTGGCCATTTAATCTTTAAATCAGGAATACCAATTACCTTTAAAGCGTTTATTATTCCTATAGCTACAGCAGCACTAACCATAAAAGTATTTCTCGAATCAAAATTAGTGTAAGATCTATAAACACTGAAGGTTAAGCTATTCTCAGCTGAAGAAATCCACTTCCGTTCGCGTTGTCCCCTACCCTTTGTTTGTTCTTTAGCCCAGACCAACTCTCCATCAACACAATCACCTTTTTCATATCTTTCTTTCAAAAAATTATTAGTTGAAGGAATGGCATTAAGTTTGATTATTTTAAAATAGCTCATATAAGTCGATGTAACCGACTGAAAATGTAATAAATTTACCAAAAAAGAGCACTACTAAATGACACAAAAAACAGATACTAACCAATCCTTATTAGATGAAATCATCTTAGGTATTGAAAACGTTAAAGGAGAAGAAATTTTAATTCTTGATTTAAGAGAAATTGATAATACTCCTTGTGAATATTTTGTGGTTTGTAGTGCTAATTCAAATACGCAAGTATCTGCAATTGTAAGTTCAGTACAAAAAAATGTTAGTAAAGCTCTTCATGAAAAACCCTTCCATACTGAAGGTTCTGAAGTAGCTGAATGGGTTTTGATAGACTATGTGGACGTAGTTGTTCATGTCTTTCATAAACAAACACGAGAATACTACAACATCGAAGAACTTTGGGGAGATGCTAAATGTACCCAAGTAGTTCAGAATTATTAAAAACTATGAAAGAAGAAAAAAAACCAACTACTCCTAAGTTTAATATTTATTGGCTCTACGGTGCTATTATATTTGCACTTCTTAGTATGAGTATTTTTGGAGGAAGTGATTCCTGGCAAACATTAAGTAAGACAAACATTTCAAACTTTGAAAAATACCTTAATGCAGGTGATGTCAGTGAAGTTATTGTAATTCGAAATAAAAACAGTGTCCGTGTAACTCTTTCACCAGACGCACTTAAAAAAAGTGATCATCAAAATGTTATTTCAAAAAATATTTTGGGCCAAGAAAATACTAAGGGTCCGCATTATCAATTTGAAGTTGGAAGTTTAGAACTTTTTGAAGAAAAATTAGAAAAAGCAAGAAGTAAGGGGGTTATTTTCCGTTTAGAATTTATCACCGTTGAAAATCGTTGGGCAGATACCCTAATAGGATTTTTACCTTTCATTATTATTATTGGGGTATGGATTTTCCTCATGCGACGAATGTCTGGAGGAGCAGGCGGAGGAGCCGGAGGTCAAATTTTTAATATTGGAAAATCGAAAGCCAAATTATTTGACAAAAACACGGATGTTAAGACAACGTTTAAAGATGTTGCGGGTTTAGAAGGGGCAAAAGAAGAAATTCAAGAAATTGTAGACTTCCTTAAAAATCCAACAAAATATACAATTTTAGGTGGTAAGATACCCAAGGGAGCCTTGTTAGTAGGATTACCCGGGACAGGAAAAACCTTACTAGCAAAAGCCGTTGCAGGTGAAGCTAAAGTACCATTCTTTTCATTGTCAGGATCTGATTTTGTTGAAATGTTTGTAGGAGTGGGTGCTTCTAGAGTACGTGATTTGTTTAAACAAGCAAAGGATAAATCCCCTGCCATCATTTTTATTGATGAAATTGATGCTATTGGACGTTCTAGAGGTAAAAGTAATATGAATGGATCAAATGATGAACGAGAAAATACACTTAATCAATTATTGACCGAAATGGATGGTTTTGGTACAAATTCCAATGTGATTGTTATTGCTGCAACTAACCGAGCAGATGTTCTTGATAAAGCCCTTATGAGAGCGGGACGATTTGATCGACAAATTTATGTTGACCTTCCAGATTTAAACGAACGTCGTGAAATTTTCAAAGTTCATTTAAAGCCTTTAAAAGTTATTAAAACATTAGACATTGAGTTTTTGGCAAAGCAAACTCCTGGTTTTTCTGGAGCAGATATTGCAAATGTTTGTAATGAAGCTGCATTAATTGCAGCAAGAAAAAATAAAAAATCTGTTGGAAAACAAGACTTTTTAAATGCTGTTGATAGGATTGTAGGTGGTTTGGAAAAGAAAAATAAAATAATTACTCCTGATGAAAAGAAAACTATTGCCTATCATGAAGCAGGACATGCTCTTGTTAGCTGGCTATTAGAACATGCTGCCCCACTTGTAAAAGTTACAATTGTTCCTAGAGGAAAATCACTAGGAGCAGCTTGGTATCTTCCCGAAGAACGTCAAATTGTTCAAACAGAGCAAATGCTTGATGAAATGTGTGCCACTTTAGGTGGACGTGCCGCTGAAAAAGTAATGTTTAATAAAATCTCTACGGGCGCCTTAAGTGACCTTGAAAAGGTAACTCAACAAGCACGAGCTATGGTTTCAGTCTATGGATTGAATGATGTAATTGGAAACATTACTTATTATGATTCAACAGGCCAATCAGAATATAACTTTTCAAAACCATATTCAGAAAATACTGCACAAAAAATTGATCATGAAATTTCAGAAATTATTGAAAAACAATACAATAGAGCAATTGATATTCTAAAAATATCTAAAGATAAATTAACGATCCTAGCAGAACGTCTTTTAGAAAAAGAAGTTATTTTTAAGGATGATTTAGAAAACATTTTAGGAGTAAGACCTTTTAAAACTAACTTTGAAAAAATAGAAGAAGCCAAGGCCATTAAGTTAAAATAGAAACAAATTTAATATGGGAATATGGGATAGGTTTTTTGGTCAATTTACTGGGAAAAAACCCAAGCAAAGCCCTTATATGCCTATTAAAGAAGATCCTATTGATATTAGTTTTGCTAAAAATTTTACCTCAAAAGGAGGTCGTTTTTTATTTTGTGAATCCTCAGATTCTGTCTTTAATAATTATAAAGAAATTTGTATTGAAAACAAGTGGAATCCTTCAGCAATTTTATGTCTAGAAAAAATGCTGTCATTAAGCTTGGATATTAAACTCTTTGATCAAAGTTCAGAAAATCTAAAGTCTTTTAAGGCGGCTGTTATATTTTGCGAATATCTTATTAGCGATTCTGGAAAAATACTACTTAGCGAACATCAGATTCGTCATTTCAAAATTCCAGATTTACCAGAAACTATGGTAGTCTTTGCAAAAAGAAATCAATTAGTAAAAGATGTGAGTCAAGGGATGACTTTTTTGAAAAATAAATACAAAAAACAAATTCCTACTAATATTAGAACTTTAAACATTAAATCGAATGTCATCAAGGAAAAATTCTCTTCCGTTCCCGAGACTAGTGCAAAAAACATATATTTGCTTTTAGAAGAAGATTCATAATTATGAGAGAAATAATGGTAAGGGGACTTTCAGGAATCCTATATGTAGCCTTAATTGTTTCCTCAGCTTTATTGTCAAATTTAGCCTTGATTATTGTTCTTTCTCTTTTTTCTGCCTTAGCATTATTTGAATTTCAAAGATTACTTAAATACAAAAGTCCCATTCCTCTTCTTTTTTTTATTCTTCTCATCTATCAATTTTACATTCGAGAAATAGATAGCAACCTTCATCTAGGTTTATTGTTTTTATGTATTTCTGCAAATCTACTTCTAGCTTATCTATTACTTACAAAAAAAGTGTTTATACTTGTGCCATTTCTCAAAAGTAGTTTTGCTTTATTTTATCTTGTAGCTTCAGGATATTTTATTATAGCCACCTCAAGTATCGAAAACTCTGTCATTCATGGCATTACGCTTTATATGTACCTGCTAATATGGATCAATAATAGCTTTGCATACCTATCGGGTAAAAAATGGGGGAAAACTCCACTTTTTCAAGACGTATCGCCCAAAAAAACATGGGAAGGATTTTGGGGTGGAGCCATAGTTTGCTTCCTTATTAGTCTGGTTATTACAATTTTTCAAAAAGATTATTCACTCTGGGTTTTACCTGTATTATCTGGGATTGTAATTACAGGAGCAACATTAGGTGATCTTATTCAATCTAAGTTTAAAAGGCATGCCAAAGTAAAAGATAGTGGTTCGTTAATTCCCGGACATGGTGGGTTTTACGACCGAATGGATAGTGTACTTTTTACAGCTCCTTTTGTTAATTTATTTTTAATTTTTGTTCACTATGTTTCATAAAGAAGGATATCAAATTATTATGACAAGTTTCGTTATAACAGCAGGAATTGCTGTTTTATCAGAATACACTATTGAAGATCAGAACTTTATTAAAATTGGAGTTCAAATTATTGCTTTATCAATGCTTGTTTTAATTCTTCAATTTTTTAGAAACCCAAAGCGTGAAACTCCCATAAATGATAAACAACTTATTGCTCCAGTAGATGGAAAAGTAGTTATCATTAAAGAAGTATTTGAAAAAGAGTACTTTAAAGATAATCGTCTTCAAGTATCAATATTCATGTCACCATTAAATGTACATGTAACTAGGTATACCATGAGTGGTAAAGTTCAATTTAGCAAATACCACCCAGGGAAATATCTTGTGGCATGGCATCCAAAATCTTCAGAGTTAAATGAACGTACTACAATTGTCTTAAAAAATGAAATCTTTGGAGAAGTACTCTATCGACAAATTGCGGGTGCTGTAGCTCGCCGAATTGTAAACTATGCAGAAGTTGGGATGGAAGTAATAAAAGGAACCGATGCGGGTTTTATCAAATTTGGCTCTCGAGTTGACTTATTCCTACCTTTAGGAACTCACTTAGATATTGCTTTAAATGATACTGTTAAAGGTGGGGTTCAGCAAATCGCTCATAAAGACTAAAATATACCTAAACTTTTCTCTAGCATACTTATTTTGTCAGAAGCATCTGCTGCTTTCTTTCGTTCAATAGAAATCACTTGTTCTGGTGCATTTTCCACAAAACGTTCGTTTGATAATTTCTTTTTAACTGAATCTAAAAACCCTTTAGTATATTTTAATTCAGCAATCAGTTTCTCTTTTTCAGCTTCAGAATCTTCAATAACTTCTGTAGGAATAAAGAACTCTAGCTTATCAACCCTAAAACTACCGCCCAAACTTTCATCCGGAGCATTTTCATAATATAAGCCTTCAAGCATTCCTAGCTTAATAATACTTGCTTCAAAGGGAAGTTTAACTACTGAATTTGTGATGTAGATATTAACTTTTTCTTTTATAGAAATATTTTTATCTTTTCTAAAATTGCGAATCGCAGCAACAACTTCTTTGGCATACTCAAAAGAATCAATAGTTTCTTGATCAAAAGTATTTGAAGTTGGCCATGATGAAACAATAAGGGCTTCACTTTCTATACGTGGTCTAATAAAATGCCATAGCTCTTCCGTTAAAAAAGGCATAAAAGGATGCAATAATTTAAGATTATTTTCAAATAGAACAATTACTTTATCATGTGTTATTTTATCAATTGGCTTGCCATATTCAGGCTTTACAAGTTCTAATAACCAAGAACAAAAATCGTCCCAAATTAATTTATAAATACTCATTAATGCGTCTGAAATTCGATACTTATCAAAGTTTTTATCAATCCACGATACTTTTTTTTCAAAATGATTAGCATACCATTTTAAAGCTTCTGAAGCTTCAGAAGGAGAGACTATAGTAGTGTCTATTTCCCAACGATCAATCAAACGATAGGCATTCCAAATTTTATTAGAAAAGTTTTTCCCTTGCTGACATAAATTCTCATCAAAAAGTAAATCATTCCCTGCAGCAGAACTCAGCATTAAACCAACACGAACAGCATCTGCGCCATAAGTTTCTATCAGCTTCAAGGCATCAGGAGAATTTCCTAATTGTTTTGACATTTTACGCCCCTTTTTATCTCGAACCAAGCCTGTTAAATAAACTTTAGAGAAAGGTTTTTCATCTCTAAACTCATAACCAGAAATAATCATTCTAGCTACCCAAAAAAATAAAATATCTGGACCAGTTACTAAGTCCTGTGTTGGATAGTAATAGTTTATTTCATCATTTTCAGGGTTTCTAATTCCATCAAAAACTGAAATAGGCCATAACCATGAAGAAAACCATGTATCTAGGACATCTTCATCTTGACGTAAATTTTCATGAGTTAAGTGAATGTTCCCTGATTTTATTTTCGCTAATTCTAAAGCTTCCTTAGGTGTTAAAGCTACAACAAAATCATTTTTTGATGACCCGTAATAAAAAGCCGGTATTCTTTGACCCCACCATAACTGTCTGGAAATATTCCAATCGCGTATATTTTCCATCCAGTGACGGTAGGTGTTTTTAAATTTTTCAGGAAGTAATTCAATTTCATCTGACTTTAAAACAGCATCAATTGCAGGTTTTGCCAACTGCTCCATCTTAAGAAACCATTGGTCAGATAGACGAGGCTCAATTACTGCTTTAGTTCTCTCTGAAGTTCCTACTTTATGAACATGTGATTCTGTTTTAACTAAAACTCTAAGAGCATCTAAAGCTTTAACTACTTTTTTTCGAGCTACAAAACGATTTAAACCCTTAAACTCCAAGCCTTGTTCATTTAGGGTAGCGTCTGGATTGAAAATATCAATAATATCCAAACCATACTTTTCTCCAAGAATTTTGTCATTTATATCATGTGCTGGGGTAACTTTTAAGCACCCTGTCCCAAAATCCATAGCAACATATTCGTCTAGAATAACAGGAATTTTTCTTTGAGTCAATGGCACCCATACCTCTTTTCCTTTTAGGTGTTTATAACGTTTATCTTCGGGGTTAACACAAACAGCAGTGTCTCCAAAAAGTGTTTCAGGCCGAGTAGTGGCCACAATTACTTTTTCATCAGAACCTTCAACTTTATAGGATATATAATACAAATTCCCTGATTTTTCTTCATAAATGACCTCTTCATCAGATAAGGTTGTCTGGGCTTCAGGATCCCAATTCACCATGCGATAACCTCTATAAATTAATCCTTTATTATGTAAATCGACAAATACTTTAAGTACCGATTCAGACATATCAGGATCGAGGGTAAATTTTGTTCTGTCCCAATCACAACTACAACCTAGCTTCTTAAGTTGATCTAAAATAACACCTCCATATTCATGAGTCCATTCCCAAGCATGCTCTAAGAATGAATAACGACTTAAGCTATTTTTCTCGATTCCTTTTTCCTTCAGTTTGGCAACAACTTTTGCTTCTGTAGCAATAGATGCATGATCTGTTCCTGGCACCCAACAAGCATTATAACCTCGCATTCGAGCTCTTCGAATAATAATATCTTGTAAAGAATTATTAAGCATGTGCCCCATGTGTAATATTCCCGTAACATTTGGTGGAGGAATAACTATAGTATAAGGCTCCCTATTATCTGGAACAGATTTGAAATAACCATTTTTCTGCCAGTAGTTGTACCATTTACTTTCTACTAATTTGGAATTGAACTTGGAAGGAATTTCCATAAAAACTTTAGTCTAAATTATTGAATTACAAAAATAGGGACACTTATGGTATAATAAAAATTAGTATCCCTAATTGAAAGAAAATATATAGATTTACTCTCAAAGATAAATATTATGAAAATATATCATTACGTTAATTTACTTTTCCTATTTGTGATTGCCCATGCTATTTCACAAGAAATTGGACCTAAAATTAATTTTGACACAACGACTATTGATTATGGAACCATAGAAAATAATAGTGATGGAGAACGAATTTTTATTTTTTCTAATACAGGAAATGCTCCCTTAATTATTAAAAATGTACAATCAAGTTGTGGATGTACAGTTCCAAAAAAGCCGAAAGGTCCAATTGCTCCGGGAGAATCAAGCGAAATTATTGTTCGCTATGACACAAATAGGCAAGGTCCTTTTAGAAAAACTATTACTATTACAACTAACGTTAATGATAATCCTATTTTAGCTTTAAAAATTAAAGGGATCGTATTGCCAAAGTCATGAGTTTCAAAAAACGATATTAATTTTATTTTTAACAAAATAATCTCATTTTCTTGATAGGATTCTAAAAAAAATGAAGGATCAATAAATATATCCACAAAAGTCATTCCTAGTGATTAAAAAGAATAATATTTTTATCATTTTTGCTTTTTATTAATAGTATGCCAAAGTTATCTAGAAAAGGAATTCAACTTCCGACGTCTCCCATCAGGAAACTTGTCAATCACTCAGATGATGCAAAAGCAAGAGGTATAGATGTTCTTCATCTTAATATTGGCCAACCTGATATTGCCGCTCCAAAAGAAGCCATTAATGCTATACAAAAAACACAATTAAAATTACTCCCATATGGGCCATCTCAGGGAACCCATACATATCGTAAAAAACTATGTGTTTATTACAAAAAAAATGAAATTGAAGTATCTCCTGAAGATATTATAGTTACTACAGGAGCTAGTGAAGCCCTTATATTTACTTTAAACGTTATATGTGATGCAGGAGATGAAATCATTATCCCCGAGCCTTTTTACGCTAATTATAATGGTTTTGCCAGTTCTGCTGGTGTAAATGTTGTTCCTGTTATTTCAGAATTTACTTCACAATTTGAACTTCCGCCCTTAGAGAATATAACTGGTAAAATTACTACAAAAACAAAAGCAATTCTGCTTTGTAATCCAAGTAATCCGACTGGATATGTCTACAATGAAAAAGAAATAAGTACTCTTTGTGAGCTTGCCATTAAATATGATATTTTTTTAATAGTAGACGAAGTTTACCGTGAATTTATTTACGGCGGCAATAAACATTATTCTGTCTTAAAATACCCAGGTGGGAGTGAGCATACAGTAATGATTGATTCTGTTTCAAAAAGATACAGTCTATGTGGAGCAAGAGTAGGGTGTATAGTCTCTAAAAATCATATGTTTATTCAAAATGTTTTGAAATTTGCACACTTAAGACTTTCTCCACCATCAATTGCTTTAATAGCAAGTGAAGCTGCACTTGACGCACCTGACAGTTATTTAAAAGAAGTAGTTGCAGAATATGAAGTTCGAAGAAGTGTATTGATAGAATACTTAGAAAAGATACCAAACGTAAAGGTTTCTCATCCTATAGGTGCATTTTACTGTATTGTAAAACTACCGGTTGAGGATGCAGAAGATTTTTCTAAATATTTATTGACGGATTTTAAAGATAACAATCAAACGATAATGTTGGCGCCAGCCAATGGATTTTATTCAACACCTGGCTTTGGACTTAACGAAGTTAGAATTGCCTTCATTTTAGATAGTCAAAAGTTAATTCGTGCGGCAAGTATTTTGGAAAAGGCTTTAATGACCTATCCTAAATTACTATCTTGATGCATGTTCAAAATTGAAGAAAATGTTTCTTTAAAAAAATACAATACTTTTGGGATTGATATCCTAACAAAAAAATTTTATGCCCTTTCTTCTTCTGACAGGCTTAAAGAAGTCTTAATAGAAAATGAAGGAATTCCTTTAAGAATTCTAGGTGAAGGCAGTAATTTGCTTTTTACGAAAAATTTTGAAGGACTTACACTTCAAATTGCAACAAAAGGCATTAAAATAATAAATAAAACTAAAGCAAAAGTACTTGTTGAAGTTCAAGCTGGAGAAAATTGGCATGAATTTGTGCTTTGGAGCTTATCTAATAACTTTGGAGGTATCGAAAATTTGGCACTAATACCAGGAAGTGTTGGCGCGGCCCCAATTCAAAATATTGGAGCCTATGGAGTAGAGCTAAAGTCAGTATTTCATTCTTGTAAGGCATTTGAAATTACTACCAGAAAAATACATACTTTTTCAAATGATGAGTGCGAATTTGGATACAGAGATTCCATATTTAAAAAAAAACTAAAAGGAAAATTCATCATTCTTAGTGCTTGTTTTTCACTCCAGAAATTTCCACATAGTATCGATATTTCCTATGGAGCTATTAATTCGCAGCTGGCAGACAAACTTGCCACTATCCAAAATATAGCAGAAGCGGTCATTGCTATTAGACTCTCTAAACTTCCCAATCCCAAAAAAATTGGAAATAGTGGTAGTTTTTTTAAGAATCCTATAATTACTCTAAATGACTTCAAAAAACTTCATAAAACATTTCCTAAACTTCCCCATTACCCTAGTAAAGAAGGTTTTGTTAAAATACCAGCTGGATGGATCATTGAGTCATTAGGTTTTAAAGGAATAAGGGAGGGAGATGCAGGAGTTCATGAAAAACAAGCCCTTGTATTGGTTAATTATGGCACTGCCTCTGGAATTCAAATTTTAGGACTGGCTAAACAAATACAAAAAGCTGCTCTAGACAAGTTTGGTGTTTCCTTAGAAACGGAAGTAAATATTCTTTAAATACTATTCTTTATTTTTTGAATCTATTTGAATGGTAACTGGGCCATCATTAATAAGTGATACCTCCATATTTGATCCAAAAGTACCAGAAACCACTTTTTTGCCAAGTTGCACTTTAGCAGTTGTCAGAAACAATTCATACAAGGGAAAAGCATGTTCATGCTTTGCTGCTCTAATATAAGAAGGACGATTCCCCTTTTTTGTAGAAGCCATAATAGTAAACTGACTAATCACCATTAACCCTCCGCCTGAATCTAGAAGCGAACGGTTCATTATTTCATTTTCATCATTGAAAATACGAAGATTTAAAACTTTATTTACCAACCATTCAACATCTGACGCATAATCTGCTGCTTCAATTCCTAAAAAGACAAGTAAGCCACTTTCAACAGTTCTTTCTTCAGACTTATCAATAATAACTTGAGCATTTTTAACCCTTTGAATAATAACTCGCATAATTAATTTCGGTAAAGAGTATCGTCCTCCAACATTTGTAAATATGAAGTATAACGAGATGAAGAAATTTTACCGGCTTCAACAGCCCCTATAATTGCACATTTTGGTTCGTTATGGTGTAAACAATTATGAAATTTACATTTATTTTTTCTTTTGTGAAATTCAGGAAAATAATTTCCAATTTCCTCAGGCTTCATATCTACCACTCCAAAACCCTTAATTCCTGGGGTATCTATAATCTTAATTCCTTTGGTTAAAGCAAACATTTCCGCATAGGTGGTGGTATGCATTCCCTGCTGATGTTGTTTTGAAATAGCTGCTGTTTTTATATTTAGACCTGGAGATATCGCATTTACTAAAGTAGACTTACCCACTCCACTATGTCCGGAAAACATACTCACTTTATCTTGCATTATAGATTTAACCGTTTCTATTTCAATACCCTTAGTAGCTGAAATACTGTAGGTAGAATATCCAATATCTTGATAAATTTTTTGAAATTTTTTTACTTCTTTTAATTCAAAATCTTCATAAGAATCTATTTTATTGAAAAGTAAAATAGCTGAAATTTGATAGGCCTCTGCAGTTACTAAAAAGCGATCTACAAAAGCTGGAAACGTAGAAGGGTTATTTAAGGTTATGATTAAAAAAACCTGATCAATATTAGAAGCGATTATATGGGTTTGCTTAGAAAGGTTTACTGATTTTCTCACAATATAATTTTTTCTTACTTCAATTTGAGTAATATTTCCCTCTGGTGCAGACGCATGATGATCAACTTCAAAGAGAACGTGGTCTCCAACAGCTACAGGATTGGTGCTTTTAATTCCTTTTAATCGAAGTTTTCCTTTTATTCTACAATCATAAAAAATACCTTTAGAATGAACCGTATACCAACTTCCAGTAGACCGATAAACAATACCTTTTTTCAAATGCTTTATTTACAAAGTAACAGCTTTTTTTTAAGCCTTTATGAATGAACGAGGTTTAGCGTAATTTGTATCTTTATAAAAAGTTTATTCATGGCCCAAAAAACACTTTTAATGATTTTAGATGGTTGGGGCAATTCTCCCGATCCAAAAATTTCTGCCGTTGATCAAGCTAAAACACCTTACATAGATTCTTTATACAAAAACTATAATTACAATACCCTTAGAACCGATGGAAAGCATGTTGGACTTCCAGAAGGTCAAATGGGGAATAGCGAAGTAGGTCATATGAACCTGGGAGCTGGTAGAATAGTCTATCAAGATTTAGCTAAAATCAATTTAGCCATTGAAAATGATACTTTAAGAAATGAAAAGGTTTTAACTAAAAGTTTAGAATATGCTAAAGCCAATAATAAAAAGGTTCATCTATTAGGACTTCTTTCAAATGGTGGTGTACATTCGCATATAAATCACTTAGAGGGGTTATTAGACCTTATTGGAGAATACCATTTAAAGGAGGTCTACCTCCATGCTTTCACTGACGGACGAGATGTGGATCCGAAATCTGGTAAAGGTTTTATTGAAAGAATTGAAAAAAAATTATCTGAAACAGGTGGACAACTAGCCTCAATCATTGGTAGATACTATGCAATGGATCGAGACCAGCGCTGGGAACGAATTAAAAAAGCATATGACTTACTAATAAGTGGAAAAGGAACTGGAACAACTAACTTTTCAGAAGAACTTTTAAAAAATTATACTGCAGGAGTAACCGATGAATTTATTGAACCGCTTTTTAAAGATAATGGCACAGGAAAGCCTTTGGCTGTTATCACTAAAGATGATGTGATCTTATTCTTTAATTTTAGAACTGATAGAGGTAGGGAATTAACTCAAGTGCTCTCACAAAAAGCTTTTCCAGAACAAGAAATGAAACCTTTAGATCTGTATTATGTTACACTCACTAATTATGATAATTCATTTAAAAAAGTTAATGTGATTTTTGATAAAGAAAATCTAAAAGATACCCTCGGATATGTCTTAGCTAAAGCGTCAAAAACACAGCTTCGAATTGCTGAGACTGAAAAATATCCTCATGTAACTTTTTTCTTTAATGGGGGAAGAGAAATTCCATTTGAAGGAGAAGAACGTATTTTATGTCCTTCACCAAAAGTAGCTACTTATGATTTAAAACCTGAAATGAGTGCTTTTCAAATTAGGGATGCCGTTGTTAAAAAAATCAATACAACTACACCTGATTTTATTTGTTTAAATTTTGCTAATCCAGATATGGTTGGACATACCGGTAATATTCAAGCAGCTATTAAGGCCTGTGAATTTGTAGATGAATGTGCGGAAGCTGTTATTGAAACTGCCCTTGAAGCTGGCTATGTAAGCATTGTAATTGCAGATCATGGCAATTGTGAAACGATGGTTAATGCTGATGGAAGTCCTAATACTGCTCATACAACAAATCCTGTTCCAATTATATTAGTAGATGCTGAAAAGAAAAAAATAAGTGCTGGTATTTTAGGAGATATTGCACCTACTGTTTTAGATTTGTTAGATGTTTCTCAACCAAAGACTATGACACAAAAGTCTCTAATTAATCGACAATGAGAACTATAACTTCGATTACTTTTTTATTGTTTGCTCTGATAAGTTGTAAAAATTCTTTACCAAAAAAAACACTCCAAAAACCACTTAATGTAGAAAGTATTATTGGAGAAGAAGGAGAAACTGTTTTAATTGGCTATGTAAATCGTACCAATCTGAATCTCCCCGAATTTCAAACTTGGTTTAAACCTGAATATGAAAACATTAAAATACCTGAAGGATGGTCAGCAAACTATTTGCCTTTTGCAGAAAACCTTGAATTTAAATTATTTTTGGGTACTTGGTGTGGTGATGCTCAACGTGAATTAAGAGGCGTGTTTAAACTGCTTGATCTTCTAGGAATATCAGAAGATCGGATTGAAATGTATTCTATTTCTGAATATAAAGATAGTCCTCTGGGTTATGAAAAAGAATATGATATTCTAAATATCCCTTCCCTTATTTTTATTGAAGATGGAAATGAACTCAATAGAATTGTTGAATTTCCTATTGAAAGTCTTGTTGAAGATTTTTCAAAAATTTTGAAAAAATTACCTTACGAGGACTCATACGCAGATTTTTAATATGGCGGCAATCGTACTAAAAACAATAGAGGAAATTGAATTAATGCGTGAAAGCGCTTTGATAGTATCTAAAACATTAGGAATGTTGGCCTCGGAAATTAAACCTGGTGTCAGTACTCTTAAGTTAGACGGCCTTGCAGAAACATTTCTTCGAGACCATAAAGCAGAACCAGGATTTTTAGGCCTATATAATTTTCCAAATACTCTTTGTATGAGTCCAAACTCACAAGTAGTCCATGGAATTCCAAGTAAAGAACTCCTTAAAGAGGGAGATATTATATCCATTGACTGTGGAGCTTTAAAAAATGGCTTTTATGGTGACCATGCCTATACCTTTGCAGTTGGAGAGATTGATCCAACAGTTGAAAGATTATTGGAAGTCACTAAAGCTTCACTCTATATAGGGATTGATAAGTTTCGTGAAGGAAACCGTATTGGAGACATGGCCTATGCAATTCAACATTACTGTGAAAAAGAAGGTTATGGTGTAGTCCGAGAATTAGTTGGACATGGTCTAGGAAAAATAATGCATGAAGGCCCGGAAGTTCCTAATTATGGAAAAAGGGGGCAAGGTAAAAAATTTCAAGAAGGAATGGTCTTGGCGATTGAACCAATGATTAATGGAGGTACCCATAGAATAAAACAACTTAAAGATGGTTGGACCATTCTTACTGCGGATGGTAAAGCAAGTGCTCATTTCGAACATGATGTTGCTTTAATTAATGGAAAACCTGAACTGCTCTCAACTTTTCAATACATTTATGAAGCTCTAGGTATTAAAAGTGATGAAGAAATACCCTTTAGAAAAGAACCTTTAATCATATGAAATGGTTATTAAATTTTATTCCTAGGCCTCTTTTAATTTCACTGAGTATTTGGTTTAGACCTTTTATTAAACTTTACTTTAAAGGAACACGATTTACAGATCCTATAGATGGAAGTTCCTATCGTAAGTTTTTGCCCTATGGTTATCACAAACATCGTGAGAATGCATTATGCCCTGGAACACTTTCTTTAGAAAGGCACCGACTTTTGTGGCTCTACCTTTCAAGAGAAACATCCTTTTTAAAAGAAAACTTAAAGGTTTTACACGTAGCACCCGAACAAGTATTTTACACAAAGTTCAAGAACCTGAAAAAATGGGACTATACCACAACAGATCTTCACTCTCCTATTGCAGATATTAAGGCAGACCTATGCGATTTACCTTTTGAAGACAATCAATATGACTTGATTTTGTGTAATCATGTGTTGGAACATATACAAAATGATATTAAGGCCATGCGTGAACTTTACAGAGTTCTAAAAAAAGACGGTACCTTAATTGCACAAGTACCCTTGGAGGAAAACCGTGATACCACTTTTGAAGATGACACCATTATAGATAAAAAAGAACGAACCCGTATTTTTGGACAATATGATCATCTAAGGGTGTATGGGAAAGATTACTACTTTCGACTTCAATCTGTTGGTTTTAAAGCTGAAGGAGTTGATTTTTTGAACAGTTTAAGTAATCATGAAAAAGAATACTTTGCCCTTCCAAAACAGGAACGGATTCCTGTGGCAATTAAAAAATAATTATAAGCCTACTAATTCTCATTTAAAAAGCCGGATGAAAAAACCTCTTTTACTTTACCCAATGAATCTGATAGAATCCAGTAGGCCTCTAGACTTGGTTGTTTTTCAATAAGTAATTTAGCCTGCTGTAAAGGCATTACCATGAGTGCTGTAGCAAAAGCATCTGCTTTCATACAATTTTCTGCTAAAACGGAAACACTTAATATGTTAGACGGAATCGCTTTTCCTGTTTTTGGGTTTATTGAATGCACCCACCGTTCTCCAGTAGTTTCGTTTATAGAAAATTTTCTGTAATTCCCTGAGGTAGCTAAAGCCTTATTTTCTAGTGTAATTACTTGAATAAAAGTTCGGTTTTCTCCTTGATGAGGATCATCAATGGCTACTTTCCAAAATGAATTAGATTTTAAACTTTTACCTTGAGCAACAATTTCGCCTCCAATTTCAACTAAAAAAGAAGCAACCTTAAGATGTCTAAGACACTTAGCCAAGACATCAACTGCATAGCCTTTTGCTATAGCGTTGAAATCAAAATATACTTTTGGGTGTTTCTTAAGTATGGTATTATTAATACTTAACTTTGTTTTATCCCATCCTGTAAATTGTAAAATACTATCCAATTGTTGAGTAGATACAGTATTAAGCTTTTTGCCAGGACCAAAACCGTAGGCATTAACTAATGCGCCAACAGTTGGATCAAAAAAACCATCAGTAGTATTGTAAACTTCAGTTGCTTGGTTATATACTGCTACAAAATGATCATCAACAACAAGCAAACTATCTCCCTTGTTAATTTTTGAAATATCAGAAGTTGGAATATAAGTTGACAAAGATTGATTTAATACTGCAAAAAGAGAATCTACTTTGTGTTCTACAAAAGTTTCTTCTAAATTTTCTGTATTAAATGAAATAGAATAGGTTGTTCCAAGCGCAAAGCCCTGTATGCGTTTTGAAACAAGATGATTTTCCTGATGGCAGCTGAAAAATAAACCTAAAAATACAATACTAAATAATTGTTTGGAGTCCATCGAAATTAACCACATACGGATCATTTTTAGTTAAAGGTTTTTCGTAATCATTGGCATGAGCAAAACCAACTCCTGCATAAAATAGTCTAGCTTTATTTTTTTCTGCATGATTTTTAACTTTATTCATCCTAATTAAATCATATTCTTTGGGTGCATTAGGGTATAAACAACCCTGAACCATTACAAAATAAAGAATTTTATCTTTTACACAAACAAACTGGGGAGAGCGTTTGATTTGTGAATTAACCGCTAGAAATTCATATCCTTCAATCTCCAAATATTTACCAACTTCTCCCATAGCAAGTTGATGAATGTCAAGTAAGTTTAATATTTTCATAGCAATAACCAAAATAAAAAAGAGGCTTAAAAAGCCTCTTTAAATTTATCCCCCAAAGTCGTCAAAACGAACATTCTCAGGTGGAACTCCAAAATCATCTGCCATACGTTCAATAGCCTGGTTCATTAATGGTGGCCCACAAAAATAAACTTCAATATCTTCAGGCGAATCATGATGATTTAAATAATTATCAATTACTACTTGGTGAACAAAACCTGTAAAACCATCTCCTTCACCTTCTAAACCATCTTTTACGTTCCAATTGTCTTCTTTCATTGGCTCAGATAAAGCGATGTAAAATTTAAAATTTGGATAATCTTTTTCTAAAGCTCTAAAATGTTCTGTGTAAAATAATTCTCTTTTTGAACGACCTCCATACCAAAAAGTAACTTTACGACCTGTTTGTAATGTTCTGAATAATTCATACAAGTGAGAACGCATTGGGGCCATTCCTGCTCCCCCACCTACGTATAACATTTCAGATTCTGATTCATTAATAAAAAATTCGCCATAAGGTCCTGAAATAGTAACCTTATCACCTGCTTTTTTTGAAAAGATATAAGAAGAAGCTACACCAGGATTAATATCGCTCCAATCATTTTTTGTACGATCAAAAGGGGGAGTAGCAATACGAACATTTAACATAATTTCTTTTCCTTCAGCAGGAAAAGAAGCCATTGAATAAGCTCGCTCAACTGTTTCAGGATTTTTCATAGTTAGTGGCCACAAATTAAATTTATCCCATTCTAATTTAAATTTATCGGGCTCTCCAGGATGTTCTTCAGGATGAGCAGATATATCAATATCTTGATATTTAACTTCACATTGAGGTATTTCAATTTGAATATACCCCCCCGCTTTATAATCCATTTCCTCAGGAATTTCGATTACAAATTCTTTAATAAAAGAAGCAACATTCCAGTTTCTAAGAACATTAGCCTCATATTTTTTGATTCCAAAAACCTCTTCCGGAACTTGAATAACCATGTCTTGCTTAACTTTAACTTGACATCCTAAACGCCATCCTTCTGCCACTTCTTTTCTGGAAAAGTGAGGGGCTTCCGTTGGAAGAATTTCTCCTCCTCCTTCAATCACTTGACATTTACATTGTATACATGTTCCTCCACCTCCACATGCGGAAGGTAAAAATATCTTATTATTTCCTAGGGTGCTTAGCAAGGTACTTCCTGAGGAAACTTCTACAGTATTACCACCATTTATTAATAAGGATACTGGACCTGATGGCAATAACTTTGCTTTGGCGCCTAAAAGCATTCCTACTAACAAAAAAGTAACAATTAAAAAAACAACAACACTCGCTAAAACAACTGAATAATCCATTCTTAAATTATAATTTAATTCCCATAAAACTCATAAAACCTAATGCCATCAACCCTGTAATTATGAAGGTAATTCCTAATCCACGAAGCGGGGCGGGTACATTAGAATAGGTTATTTTTTCACGAATAGCAGCAATGGCAAGTATTGCCAACAACCAACCTATTCCTGAACCTAATCCATATACTGCAGACTCTGCTACGCCAGAAAAATCCTTTTGTTGCATAAACAAAGAACCGCCCAAAATTGCACAGTTTACTGCAATTAGCGGCAAAAATATTCCTAGTGCACCATATAAAGCGGGTGCGAATTTTTCAACAATCATTTCTACTAATTGGACCATAGAGGCAATTACAGCAATAAACATTATAAAGCTTAAAAAGCTTAAGTCTAAGTCTGCGTATTGAGCTCCTAACCAAGATAGTGCACCTGGGCGCAATAAATAAGTATCTAATAAAAAGTTAATTGGAACAGTAATTGCAAGAACAAAGATTACAGCAAATCCAAGTCCAACTGCAGTTTTTACTGTTTTTGAAACTGCCAAATAAGAACACATTCCTAAAAAATAAGCAAAAATCATGTTCTCTATGAAGATGCTTTTAATAAATAAATTTAAATATGCTTCCATGAGATTCTCTTAATTTTTTTCAATTAAACTTCGGTTACGTGCTCGTTGAATCCAAATTAGAATCCCAACTGTAATAAGTGCCATAGGAGATAGCAACATCAATCCATTATCTTCATATCCCATTTGATAAAGTGCATCTGGTACTACTTGAAAGCCTAATAGTTTTCCTGAACCTAGCAACTCTCTAAAAAAAGCTACAATCACTAGAATAAAACCGTAACCTGCAGCATTTCCAATACCATCTAAAAAGGATTTCCATACACCGTGACCTAAAGCAAAAGCTTCTAGACGTCCCATTACAATACAGTTTGTTATTATTAATCCAATAAAAATGGAAAGTTCTTTACTCACATCATATGCATATGCTCGCAACACCTGATCAACTAAAATTACCATTGAGGCTACAACCACAAGTTGAACAATAATACGTATCCGGTTTGGAATAAGGTTTCTAAGTAAAGAAATGATAACATTGCTGGCAGCCATTACAACCATTACAGAAACACTCATTACCAAAGCTGGTTTTAATTGAACTGTGATGGCTAATGCAGAACAAATTCCCAAAACCTGAACAGTGATTGGGTTATTATCGTCCATAGGGTCTGATAATAATTTTCGATTTTTTTTTGAAAAAAGAGGTTCCTTCTCTTTGTTCACGAAGAGGATAGTTGCTTCTTCTGCTGGATTAACTGTTTTTTCTTCCATTTAATTGTAATTCAAAGCCAATGTTATGGCTGTTGTATTAAGATAAGGTATATAATGTTGTAAACGCTCTGTAATCATCTCTGTTACCCCATCACCTGTAATGGTAGCACCAGAAATAGCATCTACCTCATGGTCATCTTTATCAAGATCTTTTGGATCATTATTTGTTTTCGAAACATTTATACCTACTAATTTTCCTTTAGAATCAAAAATTTTTTCTCCTACAAAGCTATTTTGAAACCATTGTTGTGTAATTTCTGCTCCTAACCCAGCCGTTTCTCCCTTATGATCAAAAACAGCACCTTTAATGGTGTTTTTGTCTTCTTCTAAGGCAATGTATCCCCAGATAGCATTCCATAATCCTGCTCCTCTCAAAGGAACAACATAAGATTTAACACCTTCGACATTAGCTACATATAAGGGAAAACGCTGTTCAGAAACTGGTTTTTTCAATTCCTTATTCAATTCTAATTCAAACGCATCTGTATCTGAATCTACACTTCCTCCTGTTACTAAAGAAAGTTCTTCAACTATAAATTTGTTATATAAGGTTTCTGCCATTTCGCGATCGGTTTTTATACCAATAGTGGCCAGGATATTTTGCATTTTTTCTTTACGGACATTTGATGCTTGTAAATCTTTTAATGCGGTAGCTGTAAAAGCAAGAGCAGATGCAACTATAAGCACCATCACTGTGGCAAATAAAAAGGTATAAGCGTTACTATCTCTGTTCATCGTTATGCTGATTTAAGTTCTTGAGCTAATGCCCAACGTTTTTTACGTTTTTTAATATTTCCATTCACTACATAGTGATCAATGGTTGGAGCAAACACATTCATTAAAAGGATCGCTAGCATTACTCCTTCAGGATATGCAGGATTGAATACGCGAATCATAATACATAAAATTCCAACTAGAAAACCATATATCCATTTTCCTTTATTCGTTTGTGCTCCAGATACAGGATCTGTTGCCATAAACACAATTCCAAAAGCAAACCCTCCAACAATCAAATGATTCATCCAAGAAAAACTCATTAGGGCATTTGCACCCCATAGGTTAAACAACAAGCCCATTACAGCAGCCCCAAGAATTCCTCCAGTAATAATTCGCCAGCTCCCTATGCCTGTAACTATTAGAATTAAAGCGCCTACTGCTACCCAAAGAGTAGATGTTTCTGCTATGGAGCCAGGAATAGCTCCTTGGAACATTTCAAACATGGAGTATTTTACATCCCCTCCAGCAGCTAGTGTTCCTAAAATTGTTTCACCTGAAATTGCCTCTACATTACTTGCTTCAGAAACCCATACTTTATTTCCAGACATATAAGTTGGATAAGCAAAAAAGGCGAAAGCTCTTGCGGTTAATGCTGGGTTTAAAATATTCATCCCGGTTCCTCCAAACGCTTCTTTTGCAATTAAAACAGCAAAAGCAGTAGAAATTGCAACCATCCAAAGCGGAATGTCAACGGGCATAATCATAGGAATTAATAATCCTGTTACAAGATATCCTTCATTTACTTCATGACCTCTGTAGACTGCAAAACCAAATTCTATAGAGAGACCCACTACATAGGATACAATAATCATAGGAACAATTTTCCAAGAACCATGAATAAAGGCTTCTATAAAAGTAAATGGGGTTTCCATTTGATAATAATACTGATATCCCGTATTATAAATTCCGTAAATTAAGGCAGGCATTAAGGCTATAATTACCGTAACCATTGTGCGTTTTAAGTCAACAGCATCTCGAATATGAGCTCCTTTTTTTGTTGTATGATTAGGTACAAATAAAAAAGTATCGAAAGCATTAATTGCAGGTGCAAACTTTTCTAATTTCTGTCCCTTTTCAAAAGGTTTTTTAATGGCATCTAAACGTTTTCTTAAAGCATTCATACGTGTCTATTTATCCTACTTCATTAATCATTAACTCTATTCCTTGTTTAATGATTTCTTGTGCCTCCAACTTAGAGGTATTTGCATAATCAATTAAACCAAAATCTTCTGGGACTACTTCATAAATCCCTAAAGCCTCCATTTTTTCAATATCTTCAATCATACAAGCTTTTATTAACTGCATAGGGAATAAATCTAATGGGAAAACTTTTTCCATCTCACCAGTAACAACAATTGCGCGTTCTTCACCATTTAAATTTGTGTCTACCGAAAAACCTTTTTTGTTAAAAAGTTTCGAAAAAGAAGTGTTTGAAAGGCTCAAAATATGATTGTCTTTGAAAGGTAGCCATCCAAACATTCTATAATCGTTTCCTTCAGGAATAACAGAAACAGTATTATTATAATACCCTAAATACCCATTTTCGTGAGAAGTGCTTCCCGAAAGAACATCACCATTAATACAGCGAACTTGATCTTCAGTAATAGTAACTTCTGAGAGCATTGGAGAGAGTTCTATTCCTATGTTTACAGAGAAATATTTTGGATATTTTACGGCACTACCCGCAAGAGCAATAGTTCGTTTAAGATCTTGAACACCTGTTAATACAAAATTTCCAATGTTGGCAACATCTTCTGCATTGACGGTCCAGACTTTGTCACCCATATTAATTGGACTTAATTCTTGAATATGTAAACTTAAATTTCCTGCTGGATGAGGACCAGAAACAGTGTATTTTTGGACATTTTCAATATTTTCAAATGGTTTTGAAAAAGCAGCATCAATTCCTAAAAATACAGCTTGATCAACTAATGAATTGAGTACCGTTAAGCCTGTTTTAAAGTTATCATGCTTTTTTTCTAAAATATATTGAAAATCTGCACCTAAAGGAGCTGTGTCGATCGTAGAAACAAAAATAGCATTGGGAAAGTCGTCAGGATTAGCGATGGTCCCATAAGGTCGTTGTTTTATAAAAGGCCAACTTCCACTTTCTAACAAAAGTGATATTAATTCTTTTCGTCCAAGAGTTTCCCATTGGTCAACTTTGTGTAAACGTATCTCGTTATTACCATCAGATTCAATAATAATTTGCTCAATCTTTCTTTTGGCTCCTCGATTGATTGATTTGATAGTTCCTGAAACTGGAGATACTATCTTAATCCTTGGTTCCTTCTTATTAAAAAAAACAGGGTCACCTGCTTTAACGATATCACCTTCGTTAACTGAAAGTTTTGGAATTAACCCAAAAAAGTCGTCCGGGTTTAGCGCGTATGTGGAGGAAGGAATTTTGTTGGAAATTATTTTCTCCGCTGATCCTTTTAAATTCAGTTTAGCTCCCCTTTGAGTTCGAATACCTTTTTTTATATTCATTAAATTATTTAATTCTAAAAATCATGCAAATTTACTAATAAACACTCTTTTTTCTGAAGCAAAACCATAGGAAAAAGTATTATTTATATTGATTCTAAATAATCGTTTAATCTTTTTAATTAGAAGGACTCAATTTGGTTAAGCAACAATGAAGATATACCTTTACTTTTGATGAACACAAAAGATCTCTTCATTGTTTTACTTACCATCGGAACACAATTTATTTGTTATGCACAAAAAGGAATAGATTATACTGCTAAAGACTATATTAAAACAGTACAATTTTCTGGTTTACAACAAAATGATGGGTTTCCGATTGTTGCATTGGGCGAAAAATTTGAACTAAAATTTGATGATTTAAATGGTGATGAAGCAGATTATTACTACAGGTTTAGTTTTTATAATCATGATTGGACTAAATCAACATTATTTAAAAACGAATTTCTAGAAGGCTTTGATAATCTCAGAATTGATAAATACACCACTTCCTTCAACACCTTACAAACCTATACCCACTACCAACTTGAAATCCCTAATAATGATATACAATTTAAAGTGTCAGGAAATTATGTTTTAGAGGTCTACTCTAGTGATGATGAGTTAATATTTTCCAGACGTTTTTGTATTTATGACCCCCAAGCTTCAATTCAAGCAGGAGTCTTTCGAACACAAAATATGGATCGTTTCTCAACACATCAATCCGTTCATTTTACAATAATTCCTAACGATATTAGCTTTAGAAATCCTAAAGAAAATATTAATGTGGTCTTACTTCAAAATCAACAATGGGACAGAATGATAACTGATTTAAAACCTCAATATTTTAATGGAAGAGCAATTAAATATCGTTACGGTATTCCATCACAATTTGAAGGTGGAAATGAATATTTTTATTTTGACACAAAAGATCTTCGTATAACTACCCCCAACATTAGCTACGTCAATAGAGCTTCTCTATACGAATCATACTTAAACATTGATATTCCTAGATTATATTCTGACTATGCATATGCTCCTGACATTAATGGAAAATACGAAATAAGAAATATTATGGTTCCTGGAAATTCTGATACAGAAGCAGATTACGGATATGTATATTTCAGCTTAGCTTCAGACTATAACCTTAAAGAAGAAGAAATCTTTATTTATGGAAATTTTAATGGCTATGAATTAAAAGAACAGAATAAAATGTATTATAATCCTGCATTAGAAATCTATGAAGGCTTGCTTCTTTTAAAACAAGGTTTCTACAATTACAAATATGTCATGAAAATAGGTAATCAACTTAAAAAAAATGCAATAAGTGATTCACATGCTCTTACAGAAAATGATTACCAAGTATTGGTCTACTATAGAAATATAGGAATGCAATATGACGCATTAATAGGGGTTGGAAATGCAAATTCCTTTGAATTACAAAATTAATAGTTTTTGAAAAGTGCTATTTCACTTTTAATAACTTTATTAAATCAATAAGTTTAATAACCATTGATACATCAGGTCACAAAAGGAATTAAAATCTCTGTTGAAGTCAAATTTGAAGGAACTTTTACCAGAAAGTCTTTTCAACAGCATGCATTTGCCTAATTATATATCTATTGAAAATTTAGGTAAAGACACCATTCAATTAGTTTCACGTCATTGGAAAATACTAGAATCTACCAATCGACCTAATTATTTGAAAGGCAATGGTGTTGTGGGCGTCAAACCAATTTTAAAATCCGGGGAAATTTATTCTTATAAATCGGGATGTCATATCAATTCAACAGTTGGATCAATGTCTGGAAAATACACAATGATTAATTTTACTAATGCTCAAAAATTCAGTGTTGATGTTCCTAACTTCAAGTTAAGTGTTCCTTACATTTTAAATTAAGCCACTTTTTAGTAGTTGACGTTTAATCTTAAATCTATACTTTTATAAAAAAAACATGGCAAATAGCGTTTTTAAGGTACCACATCCAGCAAATGAATCCATTCTAACTTACTCACCGGGAAGTACTGAAAAAGAGGCCGTATTAGCCACCTACTCTAAAATGTACAATGAAACCATAGAGATTCCTATGCGCATTGGTAATCAAAATATTACAACAAAAGAGACGGCTTCTATGCAGCCACCACATGACCACAAACATAAACTTGGGGTCTATCATAAAGCAAATAAAGCACATATCAATAAAGCCATTGACGCAGCTCTTCAAGCTCGTATTTCTTGGAGTCAAATGCCCTGGGAATCTAGAGCTGCTATTTTTCTTAAAGCTGCAGAACTTATTGCCGGCCCATATCGAGCAAAAATAAACGCTTCAACCATGCTTGCGCAATCGAAAACTATTCACCAAGCTGAAATTGACGCTGCTTGTGAATACATTGACTTTTTAAGATTCAACGTAGCCTTTATGGAGGAAATTTATGAAAATCAACCCGAAAGTGGACCTGGTGTTTGGAACCGTTTAAGTTACCGACCTTTAGAAGGATTTGTGTATGCAGTGAGTCCTTTTAATTTTACAGCGATTGCCGGAAACCTTTGTGCAAGTGCGGCAATGATGGGAAATACTGTGGTTTGGAAACCTAGTGATCACCAAGTCTTTTCAGCCAATATTCTCATGAAAGTATTCCAAGAAGCTGGACTACCAGATGGCGTAATCAACATGGTGTTTGGAGATCCAGAAATGATTACTAATACAATCTTAGAAAGTGAAGATTTTGCGGGAATTCACTATACAGGGTCTACAGAGGTGTTTAGAAATATTTGGAGTAAGATTGGTGCCAATATCGGTCACTATCGCTCTTACCCCAGAATTGTCGGGGAAACAGGTGGAAAGGATTTTATTATCGCACACCCATCATCAAATCCTAAAGAAGTTGCTACCGGAATTATTAGAGGTGCCTTTGAATTTCAAGGTCAAAAATGCTCTGCAGCTTCTCGAGTTTATTTACCAAAATCAATTGCTAGTGATATTATTGACTATGTGAAATCTGACCTAAAAACAATAAAAATGGGGTCTCCAGAAAATTTTGAAAATTTTGTAACCGCTGTAATTCATAATGGTGCATTTGAAAGATTAGCAAATGCTATTGAACAGGTAAAAATTGATTCTGAAGCAGAAATTGTTGCGGGTGGTGGTTATGACGATAGTAAAGGATATTTTGTTGAACCTACTGTAGTAATTACCTCAGATCCACAATATCACACTATGAAAAAAGAACTGTTTGGTCCATTGGTGACAATTTATATCTATCCAGATTCAAAATGGTCAGAAACTCTTTCTTTAGTTGATAAAACTTCAGAATATGCTCTAACGGGTGCTGTATTTTCTCAAGATCGATATGCATTAGAAGAAGCCTTAACTGCATTAGAAAACGCAGCTGGAAATTTCTATATTAACGACAAGCCTTCAGGAGCTGTTGTTGGCCAACAACCTTTTGGTGGTGCTAGGGGCTCTGGAACTAATGACAAAGCAGGGTCTGCTGCAAATTTAATGCGATGGGTATCCCCCAGATTAATTAAAGAAACCTTTGTGCCAGCTTCTGATTATCGATATCCGTTTTTAGGATAAAATTAAATACTCGCTACGACATATAAAGAAGAGGTAATCTCAAAGGGAATTTATAAAGGAACATAGACCACCTTTTTCATTTCAAAAAAATCATCGTTAAAATGTTGGGCTAAATCAAACTGCTGTGCTTTTGGAAATTTCAAAAGCTCTTGAGTAAGATCTCCGCCTTTTAAATATAATATTCCGTTTTTAATACAGTGCTTGTGAGTGGAACGAATATTTTTTTTGACCCAAGGAACAAAAATATCCATTTTTGTTACAGCTCGACTTACCACAAAATCAACTTTTTGGTTAAAATTTTCTGCTCTTATTTTTGAAACTGAAATATTTTTCAAGTCCAAAGCTGCTATAACCTCCTCTACTACTTTTATCTTCTTTCCAATACTGTCGATAAGGAAAAAATGAGTTTGTGGAAACAAAATAGCCAATGGAATTCCTGGAAAACCACCACCAGTTCCAACATCCAAAATTTTAGCATTTGGTAAAAATTGTAGCACTTTAGCAATTCCTAGAGAATGCAATAGATGCCGTTCATAAAAAAAATTGATATCTTTTCTTGAGATCACGTTAATTTTAGAATTCCAATCTTCATAAAGAATAGGTAAGTTTTTAAACTTTTCTATTTGAGAAGCTGAAAGTGAGGGAAATATTTCTATTAGCTTATTCAAGGTGATGTTTTGATTAGAATGTTTTTTCGACTATTTTTACTTAATAATATTTTTTATGCAAGCTACACAAAGCCTTCGATTTTCTCGAAAAGACCCAAAACAATTTTTCAAAACACTAAACCAGCGTGTCAATAAATATTTCAAAGAAAAAAAAGTGCATAAAACCGGGAACTGGAAACTTTATCTCAAAACAGCGGTTATGTTCTCTCTTTTTATTACACCTTATGTATTAATAATCGTACTAAATATTAGTCTCTGGTACAAACTATTGCTTGCAATTTTAATGGGAGTGGGAATGGCAGGCATCGGGATGAACGTAATGCATGATGGTAATCATGGTTCATTCTCAAGATATCCTTTGATTAATAAAATTATGGGAGGTAGTATCTATTTTTTAGCTGGAAACGTATTTAATTGGAAAATTCAGCATAATCTTTTACATCATACTTATACTAATATTCTTGGACATGATGAAGATCTAGAAGCTGGACGTGTTTTACGTTTTTCAAAAAATGCTGAATGGATGCCGCATCACAAATTTCAGCATTTATATTTCTTTTTTTTATATGGGTTACTAACTATTAATTGGGCAATTTTTACAGATTTACAGCAAATGAAACGCTATATGAAGAAAAAGTTATCTTATGCTAACAGCAAACGCCCCAGTCTTCAATGGGTCGGCTTATTAATAACTAAAGTAATGTATTGGAGTGTATGGATCATTATACCTATGATTTTAATAAATGCTCCTTGGTGGTCTGTTTTAATAGGATTTGTGGTTATGCATTATACTGCTGGACTTATTTTGAGCCTAGTATTTCAACTAGCTCACATAATGGAAGACGCTGAAATGCCAATGCCAGAAGCTTCAGGGACGATGAAAAATACTTGGGCGATACACCAACTTTTAACAACTGTAAATTTTTCTACTAAAAATCGATTTGTTAATTGGTTTACTGGGGGATTAAATCATCAAATTGAACATCATATTTTTCCACATATAAGTCATGTTCATTACACGAAAATCGCAGAAATTGTAAAAAAAACAGCACAAGAATTTAATTTACCCTACAACGAATACAAAACGACCAGAAGTGCTATACTTTCGCACTTTAGATTTTTAAAACAAATGGGCATGCAGCCCAGTTAAAGAATAATCATGGACCAACTATCAGCTCGGATAAACAGTTTGCCTGTTTCCGAAACGCTTGCCATGGCAGCAAAAGCCAGAGAATTAAAGAATAAAGGAATTGATATTATTGGATTAAGTCTGGGTGAACCCGATTTTAATACCCCTGAATTCATAAAAGATGCTGCTATACAGGCGATAAAAGATAACTACAATTCTTACAGTCCTGTAGATGGATATGCTGATTTAAAAGAGGCTATTTGCACTAAATTTAAACGCGATAACAATCTAAACTATTCACCTTCACAAATTGTTGTATCAACAGGAGCAAAACAATCAATCGCAAATATATGTATGGTGCTTTTAGATCCCGGAGATGAAGTACTTCTTCCTGCACCTTATTGGGTAAGTTATTCAGCAATTGCAACCTTAGCAGAAGCAACATCTATTATCATCCCATCATCTATAAAAACAGACTTTAAAATTACCCCAGAACAGTTAGAGGCATTTATAACGCCTAAAACTAAATTGGTAATGTTTAACTCTCCAAACAATCCCAGTGGAACTATTTATACTGAGGCAGAATACCGTGCTTTAGGAAAAGTACTAGAAAAATATCCTGATATTTTCATTCTTTCAGATGAAATATACGAACACATTAATTACGGAACTGCACATTTTAGTATAGCTGCAATTCCAGAATTATACGATCGCACTATAACAGTTAACGGTGTTGCAAAAGCCTTTGCGATGACTGGTTGGCGTATTGGGTATATTGGTGGCCCTGATTGGATCGCCAAAGCCTGTAATAAAATGCAGGGGCAAATCACCTCTGGAGCAAATTGTATAGCACAACGAGCTACGATTGCTGCTCTGGAAGCTCCGGTCAGCAATATTCAGTATATGATTGATGAATTTGCAAAACGTCGTATAATGATCATAAAACTTCTCAGCAGTATAGATGGCTTTAAGATGAATCAGCCACAAGGAGCCTTTTATGTATTCCCTGATATTTCCTATTATTTTGGAAAAACGATTCAAGGAAAAACAATTTCGAATGCTTCTGATTTCTCTATGCTTCTTTTAGAAGAAGCACACGTTGCAACTGTTACAGGTGATGCGTTTGGAAATGACGCTTGTATTCGAATTTCTTACGCTGCCTCGGTTGAAAATATTCAAGAAGCTGTAAGACGTATTGCCAATGTATTAAAATAAAAAACTCTTCTGAAAAACTGTAAATGGTGGTTTTTTTTTATTGGACCCAATACAAAATTAAGAGCTCAAAAACATAAGCGTACTTTAACATTCTAATCATATATATGATATTTGAAGATTTAAAACTTGAAGATCCCATTCTGAAAGCCATAGAAAAACAGGGGTACACAAATCCTACACCCATTCAAGAACAGGCTATTCCTATACTATTAAATGGACATGATTTATTAGGTGTTGCTCAAACGGGTACTGGAAAAACAGCTGCCTTTGGCATACCGATTCTAAACCACTTACTTAAAGAAAACAACACCGGCGGAAAACGAAAAATTAAAGCTCTTGTAGTAACACCCACTAGGGAGCTTGCTATTCAAATTGCCGAAAGTTTTACGGCCTATAGTCAATTTACAAACCTGCGAAATACAGTAATTTTTGGTGGTGTAAAACAATCTAAGCAAGTCGCCAGTCTCCAGCAAGGAGTTGATATTTTAGTTGCTACTCCGGGACGATTATTAGATTTAATGAACCAAGGTTACATTTCTTTTAGTGACTTAAAATATGTTGTATTAGATGAAGCTGATCAAATGCTTGACATGGGCTTTATTCATGATGTTAAAAAAATTATTGCTAAACTACCTCTAAAAAGACAATCCTTATTTTTTTCTGCTACCATGCCCAAAAGTATTGTAGACTTGTCACAAAAAATGTTAGGTAATTTTAAAAGGATAACTATAAAACCACAACAAGCGACAGCAGAAAAAGTTGAACAAGGTGTCTACTTTGTTAGTAAAAACAATAAACCAAAATTATTAATACATCTTATAGAGGGACGAAGTACAGATTCTGTACTTGTATTCTCACGCACAAAACATGGAGCCAATAAAATTGTAAAAGTTTTAGATAAAGCTAACATCAAGTCGGCAGCAATTCACGGGAACAAATCACAGCTTCAACGTCAAAAAGCATTAGGAGCTTTTAAAGATGGATCTTTAAAGGTACTTATTGCAACAGATATTGCAGCCAGAGGAATTGATGTAGATGATTTGGCCTTGGTAATTAATTATGACTTACCTAATGTTTCTGAAACCTATGTTCATAGAATTGGTAGAACGGGTCGTGCAAGTGCGAGTGGAATTGCACTTTCTTTTTGCATGGGAGACGAACGGCCTTATTTAAAGGATATTGAAAACCTCATCAAACAACAAGTGCCTCGCATGGGAGAACATCCTTTTATGGAAGGTGCAGATGTGGTTGAGGGCTCACTATCAAAAAAACCACAAGCCCGAAATAAAAACCACAATAAATCTATTAACACCCGTAACAAAAATCGAAATTGGAGATAAACCTTAAATAAAAATATAAACACTTAAAAAGTGACACAAGCTCCCCAAAAGCACAAACACATGAAAAATTGCGTGATTATAATTGATTTTTTTAAGTAAATACATTAGTGCTCCCAGAGTATAAAAAACGCCACCCAAGAATAGAAGTTTTACTCCTTGAATAGGAAATTTTTCCATCAAAGGATTAATAGCAAAAATAATTTGCCACCCCATAAAGACATACATAATAGTGGAAATTTTCTCAAACCTTCCGGTATAAAATAATTTTAAGACTATCCCAATCAGAGCAAAGGTCCAGGTAAAAATAAAAATATACCATCCTAAAGGTCCTGCCAGAATGATAAGGGTGAATGGGGTATAAGTTCCTGCAATTAAAATATATATGGCTGCATGGTCGAGAATGTTCAATTTTCTTCTCTGCCTGGGCTCTCTAGCTGCATGATAAAAAGTAGAGGCAGCATATAAAACTATCAAGCTAACTCCATAAATAACCAAACTAGCTGGCTTCCAAAATCCTTCATAATAAAGCGATTTATAAATAAGTAAGGGTAATGCAATACAACTCGATAATAATCCAGAAGCGTGAGTTAAAACATTCAACCGTTCTTCTTTTTCAGAATAGAGGTAATTTAAATCTTTACTCATGCTTTAAAAAATCAAATACGTATTTGTCGCTCCTTCAAATCCTGATAGTATAGCGCAAGGGTAGTATTGTGCCAAGGAATAACAGCAAAAACGCCCACAATAAGACACAATAAACCTAAAAGATACCATGGGATAAAACGCAAGTTTAGTTCCAATAATTCAATTTTATTGCCATCGGTTAGCTTCCAGCTTTTTTCTAAAGCGTATTGAAAAGAAATGTCTGGATCATCAACAATTATATAATAGGTCATAGAAAAACCTAAAGCTACCATGATCCCGGGAATAATTAGCAAAACCATTCCAACAAGCGTAAGTAAGGTGATAATAGTATAGGATAACAATACGGTGCCTAAAGGTTTAAATCCTTCAAATAAAAGTTCAAAACGTATTTCTTCACCTTTAACCAAATTCAAAAAGAAAAAACACAAGCCTAATTGAAGGGGCCCTGCCAGTAAAAAACTTACCATCTCACCGTAGCTATTGAGTTCGGAAGGAAGGGCTACTACCAAAGCATAGAACAAACAAACTCCTATGGCCAAAACCCAATGGGGCTCCAACAAGATTCTTGCCTTTCGCATTAATTGAAGTAAATCCATAATTAAATTTGATTTTAAGAATGTATTCTTTTTAATTCTTTATGAATTGATAATCTTTTCTTGTTGATTAATTGACTCTTGGTGAATCGCTTTAAACACTCTTAAAATAAATTCTTCAGAAAGATTACGTTCCTGTCCCTCTAAAATCATTTTACCCAGAATCTCATTCCAGCGTTTATTTTGAAGAACTGCAACATTGTTATCTCTTTTAAGAGTACCTATTTCTACAGCAGTTTTCATTCGTTTTCCCAAGGTATCTAAAAGCGTTTGATCTACAACATCAATCTGAGCTCTTAAATTATTTAAAGAATGAAGATATGCTTCTTCTTCGTTTGTTTTCTTCCGAACTTTTAAATCCTTCATTATTTCGACCAAGCGCTTGGGAGTTACTTGTTGCGCCGCGTCACTCCAAGCATTGTCTGGATCACAGTGAGATTCAATCATCAAGCCATCAAAATTTAAGTCTAATGCAGTTTGAGAAATATCTAAAATCAAATCTCGTTTCCCTCCAATATGAGAAGGGTCACAAATCATCGGTAAATCAGGAAATTTATTTTTTACTTCAATCGCAATTTGCCATTCAGGGATATTACGGTATTTTGTTTTTTCATAGGTTGAAAATCCACGGTGAATTAAACCTAACTTTTTGATGTTTGCTGTATATAAACGCTCAACACCTCCAAGCCATAAAGCCAAATCAGGGTTTACTGGATTTTTTACCAAAACAATTTTATCTGTTCCTTCCAATGCATCTGCAATTTCTTGCATTATGAACGGACTAACCGTGGAACGAGCACCTATCCACAAAATATCGACATCATTATCTAGAGCTAATTTTACATGGTCTTTATTTGCCACCTCAGTAGCCGTCAATAAGCCAGTTTGGTCTTTTACTTTTTTTAACCATCCTAAACCAATAGCACCCACTCCTTCAAACATTCCGGGGCGTGTTCTCGGCTTCCAGATTCCAGCGCGATAAACCGTTACATCGGTTTCTTTCAATTCGTGAGCAATTTTCAATACTTGCTCTTCGGTTTCTGCACTACAAGGTCCGCCGATCACTAAGGGATGGTCTAAGGCAAAATCGGTTAACCATTGACGCATTTCTTTTTTGTTTTCCATGATTTAAATTATTGTTTGGTTATGTTTTTTTCGTTGATTCCTGCCAAAATAGTTTTAATTGTATTGGTGTTTTTTAGTTGTTTGAAAAGTTGATCATAATCATCAGACTCTAAAAGACGTTCAAAATGTTCCAAATTGGAGATGTATTCTTTTAAAACCTCTAGTATATTTTCTTTATTCTGTTTGAAAATAGGGGTCCACATATCAGGTGAACTTTTTGCCAGTCGAACAGTAGAGGCAAATCCACTCCCCGCCATTTTAAAAATAGCACGTTCATCTTTTTCTTTTTCAATTACAGTCTTTCCTAACATAAATGAGGAAATATGGGATAGATGAGAGACATAAGCAATATGCTTGTCATGTGCTTCGGCGTCCATCTCATGTATTTCCATATTCATATTCCTAAACCACTGAACCGCCCATTCCAGAAGATCAGGGCGCGTTTTATAGGTTTCACACAAAATCTGAGCTTGTTCCATAAATAATTCTGCAAAAGCAGCAGAAGGACCAGAAAATTCTGTTCCTGCAATTGGATGTGTTGCTAAAAATTGATTGCGTTTGGGGTGTAATTCTATATGCTTACATATAGCGGATTTCGTTGACCCGACATCTATTAATAAAGCATTATCATTAATCTGATCCAAAAGGGGAAGTGCCAAAGTAAGACATGCATCTACAGGAATCGCCATTAAAATAACGTCCATAGAGGCATAATTATCAACCTCAAGAGGATGGTCTATAATTCTTAAATTCAATGCTTCCTCCATGTGTTTTGGATTATTATCTTGTCCATAAAGACTTGCCCCAACATTGAATTTTTTTGCTGCTAAAGCAAAAGAACCGCCAATTAGACCCAAACCGATTACACCTATTTTCATGATTCAAAACGTTTTATTGCTTCTTCAATTGTGGCTTCTGGAACGCACAATGAAAATCGAATATATCCCTCCCCTTGACTTCCAAAAATAGTTCCTGGTGTGATAAAAACATATTGCTTCTGTAAAATTTTTTCGATAAACGTTTCAGAATCTACCACTCCTTTTGGCAACTTTGCCCAAACGAAAAGACCAACACTTTTTGGATCAAATTTAGCTCCTAATTTTGTAGCTAATTTCTCAACCAACTTTCGGCGTTTACTGTAAATATTATTCAGACTTTCAAACCATGAAACGTCTAGATTCAAAGCAGCGATTGCCCCTTGTTGAATTCCAAAAAACATTCCAGAATCCATATTGCTTTTTACTTTTAAAACGGCTTGTATTATTTCTGCTTTCCCACATAACATACCCACACGCCAGCCTGCCATGTTAAATGATTTACTTAATGAATTTAACTCTACAGCAACTTCCGTCGCTCCGGGGCGAGATAAAATACTTTGTGGTTTTTGAGTCAAAACAAAACTGTAAGGATTGTCATTTACTAATAAAATATTACGTGCTTTCGCCCAAGCGATTAATCGGTCAAAGGTTTCTGCTTGAGCTTCTGAGCCCGTTGGCATGTGGGGATAATTAATCCACATGATTTTTACTCGAGAAGTGTCCAGCGCTTCCAGGGCCTCAAAATCAGGTTGCCAATGGTTAGCGGCTGTTAAATTATACAATACAGGCTCTGCTTCCACAAGTTTAGTAACCGCAGCATAGGTGGGATATCCAGGATTAGGAAACAATACCTGATCCCCTTTATTTAAAAAAGTCATCGAAATATGCATGATCCCCTCTTTAGAGCCCATCAAAGGAAGTACCTCTGCATTAGGATCTAAAGTAACCTGGTAATGGTTTTGGTAAAAATCAGCAATCGCTGAGCGTAATTCTGGAAGCCCTTGATAGCTTTGATACATGTTCGCTCTGGGATGTTCCATTGCTATGGACAAGGCATTGACTACTTCCGGATGGGGTGCCAAATCGGGACTTCCAATACCCATATTGATTACAGGATGTCCTTGTTGAATCATCTGGGATACTTCTCGCAACTTACGGGAAAAATAGTATTCCTGAACACTTTCTAAACGCTTTGCAGTTGCTATCATCTTATGTGTTGGGCGTATTCGCCTAAAATTTTAAATTGTGATGCCATAATGGTAATTAACTTTCGTGCCTTATCGTAAAATTCGAATTCATCAAAAGTTACATCTACGAAAAAAGCATATTTCCCAGGAGTTTCAATCACAGGTAAAGATTGAATTTTGGTGAGATTGAGCTGACAATCGCTCATAACATTTAAGACTGCAGCCAAACTTCCACGTTGATGATCTAAGGTGAATTTTATAGCCGCTTTATTGATGTTTTTTTGAGAAACTAAACCTCCTTTTTTCTGAATAATCACAAAACGAGTTACATTATTTTTAATGGTTTGAATGGAAGGAGCTAATACTTCTAGGGCATATAAGCTTGCTGCTTCTTTGCTAGCAATTGCCGCTATTCCAGAAATCTTATGCTCTGATATACGTCGGGCTTCATCGGCCGTATCTTCTGCTTCTACCAGGCGAATGTGCGGATAGTCTTTGAAAAAACCTTTACACTGCAACAAAGCCATAGGATGTGAGTGCACTTCCTTAAGATCAGCAAAAGTTTGTCTCGGGAGGGCTATCAAATTATGATGGATACTAAGTGAATACTCGCCCACGATCTGAAGATCATTTTGATCAATCAGTGCGTAATTAGGAATAATAGATCCCGCAATAGAGTTTTCTATCGCCATCACCGCCTGATCAGCAGAATTATCCATCAGTGCATTAACGGTTGCGTCGAAAGTTTCGCATTCCATCAAAGACAAGTTCTTCCCATAGTAACTATTTGCTACCGCATGGTGAAAAGATCCTTTAACTCCTTGAATCGCTACGTTTGTGTTTTCTTTCATTTTTTCCAAAAAAAAAGTCCTGATAAATCAGGACTTTTTTTTATATTATATTCTAAATACTATAAAGTCCTGTCTGCTTCCAAATAGAAGTAGTAAAAATTGTTGTAGTAAAAGAAAGTTGTATTCATAATAACTTAAATCTCAACAAAAGTAACATTGCTTTTGTCAAAAACAAATTTTTAGGATTTTTTTATTTAAACTAGTTTAAATTTAATGCCTTTAAGGCTAATGTCATAAAAAATATTTTTAATAATCCCGGGTGAAGCCAAACAAATAAAATAAGGTATGACTATTGAAATTCAATAGATTAAAATACTTAATAAGAAATAGACACCTTTTCTCTCTCATATCGATTAATAAGAATCCTATTTATTTATGTCGGGTTATTTATGGATTTTAGTACTTTGAAACCAACTTTTAAGAATGAAAAATCTTCATCTTTATAACATTCTTATTCTCAATTTAGGGATGTTATGCATTAGCACATCTGGACCCCTGGGTCGTTTTATCCCTCTACCGCCTCCATTGATTATTTGGTTTAGAGCCATTGTTGCCTTTCTTGTTTTAGGGGCGTATTGTTATATGAAAAAAGAAAAGATTAGAATAGGATTTGCAAAAAACAGATACACTATAATTTATAGCGGGACCTTACTCTGCCTTCATTGGGTCACTTATTTTTTTGCCTTACAGTGGAGTGGTGTCGCTGTTGGGATGTTATCCATGTTTACTTTTCCTATCATCACCGTTTTTCTTGAGCCACTATTCTTTAAAACAAAACTCCACCCCATTCATTTGCTTTTTGGATTCCTCATTTTAGTTGGTATTTATCTGCTCGTCCCTGCCTTTGATTTTGAAACCAAACAAACCAAAGGGCTTTTTATGGGTTTATTCTCGGCTTTGGCCTATGCCCTTAGAAACTTGATTATTAAAAAAAGAACTGAAAAAATCAATGGCTCTTTACTAATGTTTTATCAAATGGGAATAACCATCCTTCTACTTTTTCCTGTGGTATTAATTTATCCAATTGACACCTTATCAGCACAAATTCCCTATTTATTATTTTTAGGCCTCGTGACTACTGCTATTGGACACACCTTGTTTCTAAATAGCTTAACCTATTTTACGGTTGCCACAGCAAGTATCATGAACAGTATTCAACCCATTTTTGGGATTCTCTTTGCTTTTTTCTTTTTAAACGAAATTCCCCCAGCCACTAGTCTTATTGGAGGAGGAATAATTTTAATAACCGTTATCATAGAAAGTTTACGATCCCGTAAGATTTAAAAAAACAAACCACTTATCTTTAGATAAAAAAATAAATGTCGCTTCTTCTACAAAACGTTTCCAAAAGCTACGGTGCCGTAAAAGCATTAAAAGGACTCTCGGTTGAATTAAAAAAAGGAGAAGTGGTTGGCTTATTAGGACCTAATGGAGCTGGTAAATCTTCTCTCATGAAAATCCTAACAGGATATTATAAAGAGTGGGAAGGGGAAATTTCTTATGATGGCCTGGACTTAAAAATCGATTTACAAAATATTCAAAAACAGGTAGGTTATTTACCTGAAAACAATCCCTTGTACGATGAAATGTATGTGATAGAATATTTAAAATATGTGGGCAGTCTCTACAAGCTTAAAAATCCACCTTATAAAGAAACTCTTGAAAAAACAGGGCTTCTGGACCACCAACGCCATAAAATTCAAACACTTTCCAAAGGCTATCGTCAACGAGTAGGCTTGGCCGCTGCATTAATACACGATCCACAACTACTAATTTTAGATGAACCTACCACGGGTTTAGACCCCAATCAACTCGTCTCCATACGGAAGTTAATTCGCGAGTTGGGAAAAGATAAAACCGTCTTACTCTCCACCCATATATTACAAGAAGTGGATGCGCTTTGTGATCGAGTGATTATTATCAATAAAGGTGAAATTGTTTTAGATCAAGCTTTAGAAGAATTGCGAAATAAACAAGAACAAATTATTGAAGTGAGTTTTGATTACCGTATCGAAGTAGTTGCTTTGGAGAAACTTCCAAATATCCAAAAGGCAGTTAATACTCATGATTTTGATTACGAATTACATATCAAGGGAACCAAAGACATGCGCCCTTCCATATTTGATTTTGCGCATGATAATGGCTTAAAAATTTCAAACCTACAATTAAAGAATCAAAGTTTAGAGCAGTTGTTTAAAGAGTTAACCGTTTAAACCACACTAATCTGCACCTTGCGTGATATTATTAGTTTTTCTTTATAATAATTATGGGAAAAAGGGACTCTAAATGGCTACATCTTTAAGATTTTTAATCATATAGCTTCTCCATTAAAAATAACACGATGATTAATTTGGGCCGTAGGTTCAAGTGTTTTAGAAACCGAACAATATTTCTCAAAAGAAAGTTTTGCAGCACGTTTTGCCTTTTCAGCTGAGAAATCTCCCTCCAAATAAATGACTAAATCAATTTGGTAAAACAAGGAAGGCACAGCCTCAGCATGGCGAAATCCCTCTACTTTCATTTTTAATAGAGTTGGGTTTATTTTTTGTTTTTTTAAAATAGCCACTACATCGATACTGCTGCAACCTGCTATTCCCATAAGCAAAAGCTCCATTGGACTTACACCTTTCGCCTCCCCCGTTTCTTTGGATTTATTATCAAGAAGTATTTTATGTCCATTTTGATTAGTTACTTCGAATAGAAATTCTTTGTCAATTCGTTTTAATGAAACTTTCATTTTTTTAGATTTTTAGGGTTAAATAAGGGTGTTAATATTTCTGAAACTGCGACGTTCTCAATTAAAAAAGCATCATGTCCATGAATTGAAGTAAGTTCGTGATAATAAATGTTTTGTTTTCTGGATTTAAGTTTTTGAAAGGTTTTCTTGTCTTCAGTTGGTGTAAAAAATAAATCGCTGTCAATAGCAATTAGATGAATTTCAGCTGGTATTTTCTCTATTATATCTAAAGCAGATTTACCACCTCGTTCAATATTAATTGAAGAAAGAAGGTGGTTCATCATAACGTAGGCATCAAGCAAAAAGCGATCTGCAAGTTTTTTTCCATGATGTAAAAGCCAGCTTTCAATATTATAAAGTCCCTGTTCTTCATTTTTTGTTCTACCAAAACGATAATCAAAAGATTGAGGAGTGCGGTAAGTTAACATTGCATGAATTCTAGCATCCTCTATAGGTTTTGTAGAATTCTTTAAAATACGTTTTTGTAAAAATGTATTAGCAATAATCCAATCATTTGCTTTCCAGTCTGCTGCAATGGGTATTAAGTATTTTGAAAGTAATGGTGCTTTTGCTGCCATTTCCCATGCAATTCCTCCTCCAATAGATCCGCCGATCAAGGCATACAACTCATCAATTTTTAAAATTTTGAGTCCTTTAATGAATATAGAGGCAATATCTCCCGTATGAAAATCTTCAGGAGTGGAAAAGGTTTGCCCCAAGGTTCCATTACCTGGAATATTGAATGCTAAAATGCAATACAAATGAGTGTCAATTGTTTTTCCAGATCCAATAATTTCATTCCACCATCCATTCTTTCCCGTAACTTTTGAGTCCCCTGTTAGAGAATGATTTACCAATACAACGGGTGCAGTTCCTATAGCTTGTCCAAAATGCTGATAATGCAAATTAATCGAGTTATAAAAAGCTCCCGTCGATGTGGTAAATTGAGAAATCGTAAGGGTTTTGATTTCCATCAAATTAGACTATAAATGAGTAAAAGAAGTCTCCAAATCCTCTATTAAATCATTAATATCCTCTAATCCAACTGAGAGTCGAATTAAATCTTGAGTTACGCCAGTTGCTTTTTGTGCTGCCTCATCTAACTGTTGATGAGTAGTGCTTGCTGGATGAATAATCAATGACTTGGTGTCTCCAATATTAGCTAAAAGTGAGAAAATTTTTGTATGATCAGCTACTTTTTTACCTCCCACAAAGCCAGATTTTAATCCAAAAGTTATAATTCCACTTTGTCCTTTGGGTAAATACTTTTGAGCCAAATCATTATATTTTGAAGTTTTTAATCCTGGATAGTTCACCCAAGCAACTTCTTCTCTTGTAGAAAGCCAAGCTGACAGTTTTAATGCATTTTCAGAATGTTTCTTCATTCGAATATCTAAAGTTTCAATTCCTTGAATAGTTTGAAAACTATTAAATGGACTAGGGGCACTTCCCAAATCTCGCAACCCTTCAATTCTAACTTTAGCAATAAAAGCAATGGCACCTAAAGCTTCATGATAGTTTAATCCGTGGTAACTTGGATTTGGTTCAGTAAACTCAGGGAATAGTCCATTTGCCCAATTAAAAGTTCCTGCATCAATAATTATACCCCCTAAAGAAGTTCCGTTCCCAGTTAAATATTTTGTAAGGGAATGGATAACAATATTTGCCCCATATTCAATTGGGTTTAATAAAGCAGGTGAAGCAACTGTATTATCAACAATAAAGGGAACTTTTGCAGCTTGTGCTTTTTCAGAAATGACTTTTAAATCTAACACATCTAATTTTGGATTCCCCAAAGACTCTGCAAAAAATGCACGGGTATTGGGCTGAACTGCTTTTGAAAATTCTTCTGGAGAATCTGGATCAACAAAGGTGGTTGTGATTCCAAAACGAGGAAGAGTATTTGCTAACAAGTTGTAGGTTCCGCCATATAGACTACTAGATGCTACTATATGATCTCCATTTTTCAAAATCACCATTAGGGTGGTTGCTATGGCGGCAGTACCAGATGCTGTTGCAACTGCAGCTACACCACCCTCTAGTGCAGCTAAACGTTGTTCTAGTACGTCATTGGTGGGATTGTTTAAACGGGTATAAATGAATCCAGGTTCAGCCAATGAAAATAAATTTGCTGCATGCTCTGAATCTTTAAATACATAGGATGTGGTTTGATATATTGGGACCGCTTGGGTACCTTGACTGTTAGCTGAATCATGTCCTGCATGTAAAGCTTTTGTTGCTAATTGTGTATTCATAATTGAAATTTATTTTTAATTGTTTCTAAATAATCTAATTTTTCCCAGGTGAAAAGTTCTACTTCCTTCGATACTTTTCCGTTGTAGGGAGATTCAAACGTTTTGGTTATAATAAGAGGCTGGCGCCCCATATGACCATATGAAGCGGTTTCTAAATACATAGGATTTCTAAGTTTTAATCGTTGTTCTATAGCATAGGGACGCATATCAAATAAAGCTGACGCTTTTTCAGCAATCTCAGGATCAGAAAGTGACACTTTTGCTGTTCCATAAGTATTGATATTAATTGAGGTGGGTTCAACGACGCCAATGGCATAGCTCAATTGAACTAAAATCTCATCTGCAACACCTGCAGCAACTAAATTTTTAGCCATATGACGTGCTGCATAGGCTGCACTTCGATCAACTTTACTAGGGTCTTTTCCACTGAAGGCTCCCCCTCCATGTGCACCTTTTCCACCGTAAGTGTCTACTATGATTTTACGTCCTGTTAAACCAGTATCCCCATTAGGACCACCAATTACAAATTTCCCCGTGGGATTAACGTGATAAGTAATATCATCACCAAATAGAGCTTGGATTTCTTGAGGTAGAGTATTCTTAAGTCGTGGAATTAAAATAGAAATAACATCTGCTTTAATTTTTTCTAACATGGCCACTTCATCCGAATTGAAATCATCGTGTTGTGTTGAAATAACTATGGTGTCTATTCGTAAAGGTTTGTTGTTATCATCATATTCTATAGTGACCTGAGATTTTGCATCGGGGCGTAAATAAGTGATTTGCTTATTCTCTCTTCTCAACGCTGCATGTTCAATTAAAATCTTGTGTGAAAGATCTAGAGCTAACGGGGAAAAGGATTCAGTTTCTGTTGTTGCGTAACCAAACATAATTCCTTGATCACCTGCGCCTTGGGCTTCTTTGTCTTCTCGATCAACACCACGATTAATGTCTTGAGACTGTTCATGTATTAAGGATATAACGCCACAAGAATCTCCACTGAACTGATATTCTCCTTTGGTATAACCAATTGCATTAATGGTTTCACGTGCAATAAGTTGAACATCAAGATAGGTATCACTTTTAACTTCACCTGCTAATATTACTTGTCCAGTAGTTACAAGTGTTTCACAAGCAACTTTACTTTCGGGGTCAAAGGCTAAAAAATTATCTAATAAAGCATCACTAATTTGGTCAGCAATTTTGTCTGGGTGTCCCTCGCTTACAGATTCTGAGGTAAAAAAATATGGCATTTAAATGTTGCTTTTACGGAAGGATTTAAACGGTTGTTTAATAAGCAACACTGTTTTAGCAATTTTTTATCGAGGCTGCAATCAGTCAAATCCTTCCTCGTTTAACATTACAAATGTAAACTTTTTCTAAACAAACCCAAATGTTTTACTTTTAAAAATCCTGTTTTTAATCTTTGCTTCTCTTTTTTCTTTTCAAAAAAGCTACTACTTTGCAGTTCCATAAAACAAATAAACAAATAATGCATATTGCAATTGCCGGAAATATTGGGGCAGGAAAAACCTCATTGACAGAACTTTTAGCCAAACACTATAATTGGGAACCTCACTATGAAGATGTAATTGACAATCCTTATTTAGATGATTTTTATAATCACATGGAGCGTTGGTCTTTTAACCTTCAAGTCTATTTTTTGAAAAGTAGATTTGAACAATTACTTTCATTTAGAGAAAATAACAAAACTGTAATTCAAGACCGGACAATCTACGAAGATGCTCATATCTTTGCACCAAATCTAAACGCTATGGGACTAATGAACCAAAGGGACTTTAACAACTACAAAGGAATTTTTGAATTAATGGAATCATTAATTCAAGGACCTGATATTTTGATATACTTAAGAAGTTCTATTCCTAATTTGGTGAACAAAATTCACAAACGAGGTCGTGAATACGAAAGCTCTATTAGCATAGATTATCTAAGTAGACTGAATGAACGTTATGAAGCTTGGATTAGCAGCTACGACGCCTCGAAGCTTATTATTATTGATGTTGACTCCCTGGATTTCGTGGACAATAAAGAAGATTTATCTAAAGTGATTAATATCATTGATGATAAATTAAAATAAAAAACTAATTTCCAATTATATCATCTACTCTAGAGGTGATTTTATCTAAATTTTTGATAACTTCTTCTTGATTTCCACTAACTGAAACTTCAACAGCTAAATTTTTTTGTTCATTCTCAGCATTTATTTTAATAGTAATTAATTCTTCTGTATCTGAACCAGGAACAAGTAATTCAATAGCTTCTTCTGAGTGATCATTAACATAAGCAGTTACCTTTTCACTACTCATAGCTATACTTGGTGCTATTACAAGTGCCACAACTGACATTAATTTTAATAAAATATTTAAAGAAGGACCCGAAGTGTCTTTAAAGGGATCTCCAACGGTATCGCCAACAACAGCAGCTTTGTGTGCATCAGAACCTTTTCTCCCATCAGACTCAATCATTTTCTTAGCATTGTCCCAGGCACCTCCAGCATTAGACTGGAAAATTGCCATAAGCACACCACAGGTAGTTACGCCAGCTAATAAACCTCCTAACATTTCTGCACCACCAATAAATCCAACAGCTACAGGGACTGCAATTGCTAATAATCCTGGTAATACCATTTCTTTAATTGAGGCATTAGTTGAAATTTCAACACATTTTTGATAATCTGCTTTACCATCTGCAGCATCAAAAATAGCTCGATCTTTATCCGTTGCTTTGGTCATGTCAGAATCATATTTTTTCATTACAACAAGCGCGGCTTTTAATTCAGGAATATTTTTGAATTGACTTCTTACTTCTTCAATCATTGCCATTGCTGCTCTTCCAACAGCATTCATTGATAAGGCAGAAAATACGAAAGGCAACATTCCTCCTACTAATAATCCAGCCATAATTCGAGGTTGAGAAACATCAATACTTGTAACATTCGCAACTTTCATAAAAGCAGAAAATAATGCAAGTGCAGTCAAAGCTGCAGAAGCAATCGCAAAACCTTTTCCAATTGCAGCTGTAGTATTTCCAACAGCATCTAAGGTGTCGGTACGTTCTCTTACCTCACTAGGAAGCTCTGCCATTTCAGCGATGCCTCCCGCGTTATCTGATATAGGACCGTAAGCATCAACTGCTAATTGAATTCCAGTATTTGCAAGCATACCTACTGCTGCAATTGCAATTCCGTAAAGACCTGCAAAATGATGTGAAACTAGAATTGCTGCAGCGATTAATAAAATAGGAATCATTGTAGACATCATTCCAACACCTAACCCTGCAATAATATTCGTTGCTGCACCAGTTTCAGATTGTTTTACAATTGAATTTACTGGTTTAGAGCCAGTACCTGTATAATATTCTGTAATTTTTCCAACTCCTAAACCGGCAACAAGACCAGCAATAGTAGCTAAGAAAATTCCCGTGGCCCCAAAGGGTAATCCTTCAATTGATTCAGGAATCATTGCATGGATAATAAAGTAAGAGGCTACTACCATTAATCCAGCGGATCCAAATTCTCCAACATTTAATGCAGTTTGAGGGTTTCCTCCCTCTTTGACACGAACAAAGAAAGTACCTATAATTGACATAATAATACCTACTGCAGCTAATACTAAAGGAAGATATACCGCACCAAGACCATTTAAATCTGGTGTAATAATAAAGGCTCCTAAAACCATTGTACCAATAATTGAACCTACATATGATTCAAATAAATCAGCTCCCATTCCTGCAACATCTCCAACATTGTCCCCAACGTTATCAGCAATTGTAGCGGGATTTAAAGGATGGTCTTCTGGAATTCCAGCTTCAACTTTACCTACTAAGTCAGCACCTACATCAGCTGCTTTGGTATAAATTCCACCTCCTACTCTTGCAAATAATGCAATAGAGGAAGCTCCCATTGAAAAACCTGTTAATACATTTAATACCATTGAAAGGTTATCAGCTCCAGGCCAAATGTTTTGATAAATAGCAAAAAGACTACTCAGCCCTAACACGCCTAAACCAACAACGCCAAGCCCCATTACAGCTCCACCAGCAAAAGCAACTTCTAGGGCTCTGCCTAGAGAGGCTCTAGCTGCTTGTGTCGTTCTTACGTTTGCTTTTGTGGCAACGCGCATTCCAATAAATCCAGCTAGCGCAGAACAAACAGCACCTACTATAAAAGAGACTGCAACCATTCCATTAGATCCTACTTCATTGCTTCCTTTGAAGTATAGAAGGATAGCTACAGCTACCACAAAAATTGAAAGAATTTTATATTCAGCCTTAAGAAAGGACATAGCACCATCTGCAATATTCTTGGCAATTCTTGCCATTTTTTCATTCCCAACCTCTTGTTTGGCAACCCAATTGTTCTTGAAAAAGACAAATATTAATGCCAGAATTCCAAAGGCAGGTAAAAGTTTTATAATTAATTCCATGTTTAATTTTTTGTTTGAAAAGTGCGGTAAAAATAGTAAAACAAACTCGGTTTCAAAATCTAATGAAGCTTTAAAAAAATAAGGCTTAATTCCTTCTATAAGTTTTGAGGTAAAGTCTGAATTTTTTAATGATACATTACGCGTTTTATTGCTTTAATTACATCTTGATGATTAGGCAACCATTCCTTTAAAAGAACCGGTGAATAAGGAGCAGGAGTATCTGCCGTGTTAATTTTTTCAATGGGTGCATCTAAATAATCGAAAATTTGATTTTGAACTTGGTAACTAATCTCGGTAGAAATATTCCCAAAAGGCCATGATTCCTCTAAAATGACTAAGCGATTAGTTTTCTTAACTGACTCAAAAATTGTGTCATAATCTAGTGGTCTTATTGTTCTTAGATCAATAACCTCAACATCAATTCCCTCTTTAGCAAGTTCTTCTGCAGCGATAATTGCTTCTTTTAATATTTTGCCAAAAGAGACGAGTGTCACATCTTTTCCAATACGTTTAACTGCTGCTACACCTATAGGAAGAGTATATTCTCCTTCAGGGACCTCTCCTTTATCACCATACATTTGTTCAGACTCCATAAAAATAACGGGGTCATCATCACGAATTGCAGATTTTAATAATCCTTTTGCGTCATAAGGATTTGAAGGAACAATAACCTTAAGTCCAGGACAATTTGCGAACCAACTCTCAAAAGCCTGTGAGTGAGTAGCTCCTAATTGACCAGCAGAGCCTGTTGGACCTCTAAAAACTATGGGACATGGAAACTGTCCCCCTGACATCTGTCTAATTTTTGCAGCATTGTTAATAATTTGATCAATTCCAACTAACGCAAAATTAAAGGTCATATACTCAATTATAGGTCTATTTCCAGTCATTGTAGAACCAACACCAACTCCAGAAAAACCTGCCTCTGAGATAGGGGTATCAATAACTCGTTTAGCGCCAAACTCATCCAACATTCCCTTTGATGCTTTATATGCTCCATTATATTCCGCTACCTCTTCTCCCATTAAATAAATAGTTTCGTCACGTCTCATTTCTTCACTCATTGCTTCTGCAATGGCTTGTCTAAATTGTAAGGTCTTCATGTATTTTATTCATTGAAGTGCAAATTTAATCAATAATTATCTATTAACTCAACTCAATAAAGAAGGAAAATATTCGTTTGTAAAGATACTACTCAATTAAAAATTCTTTTTTAATTAAAAATACATCGAATCTACCTATGAAGCTAGTGAAAATAAATGTTAAAGGAATTTCATACAGCGAAACTCAAACTGGTGCTTATGCGCTCATTTTAAAAGAAGCCGAGGGTGATAGAAAACTTCCTATTATTATAGGTGTTTCTGAAGCACAATCGATTGCAATTGCCTTAGAGAATGAAATTAAACCGACACGTCCTTTGACTCATGATTTATTTAAAAGTTTTGCCGAACGATTTTCAATTGTTGTAAAACGAGTAATTATTCAAAAACTCGTTGACGGTGTTTTTTATGCAAGTTTAATTTGCGAACGCGATAAAATTGAGGAAATTATTGATTCAAGAACATCAGATGCTATTGCTTTAGCACTACGTTATAAAGCACCTATATTTATTTACGACTCCATTTTAAAAAAAGCTGGATTTACAACAGCAGTTTCTTCTAAAGAGAAAAAAATTTCTGAAGATAAATGGGTAACTGATTTTGATAAAGAACAAAGCGAAAAAAAGGAAGAGATTAAAGACTTGAAAAAAATATCAATCTCTAAACTAAGAAATATGCTTACCACCTCAGTTGCTAATGAAGACTATGAAAAAGCAGCACGTCTAAGAGATGAACTCTCTAATCGTAAAAAATAAGTCATCCATTGTTAATTTTTTTTTTATAACCTTTTATCTACTCAGGCTAATATATTGTTCAAATGCTACTATTTTTGAGTAAATAAAAATTTGTGAAACAATATTTAGATTTAGTAAAGCTCGTTTACACCTCAGGAATAGAAAAAACAGATAGAACAGGTACGGGTACAAAAAGTATTTTTGGGCATCAAATGCGGTTTGATTTATCAAAAGGTTTTCCATTAGTTACAACAAAAAAAATTCATGTAAAATCAGTGGTTCACGAGCTTTTGTGGTTTCTTAAAGGAACTACAAACATTAATTATTTAAAAGAAAATGGAGTACGCATTTGGAATGAATGGGCAGATGAAAAGGGAAATCTAGGGCCTGTTTATGGACACCAGTGGCGCAACTGGAATAGTGAAGGTATTGATCAAATAAAAGAAGTTATCAATACCCTTAAAACTAATCCCGATAGTAGAAGAATGCTCATTTCTGCTTGGAACCCAAGTGTGATGCCTGACACTAATAAATCCTTTGCGGAAAATGTTGCTAATAATAAAGCTGCTCTTCCGCCTTGTCATGCTTTTTTTCAATTTTATGTTGCTGGTGGAAAGTTATCCTGTCAGCTATACCAGCGCAGTGCAGATGTATTTTTAGGAGTCCCTTTTAATATTGCCTCCTATGCTCTGTTAACACTAATGGTTGCCCAAGTATGTGGTTATGAAGCAGGAGATTTCATACATTCTTTTGGTGATGTACATATATACTCAAATCACTTTGAACAGATTGATGAGCAGCTCACAAGATTGCCAAAAAAATTACCCATAATGCAACTAAACTCTGAAATTAAAAATATTTTTGATTTCACATATGAAGATTTTGAATTACTGAACTATGATCCGCATCCTTTAATTAAGGGAAAAGTGGCTATTTAACGATCGTTACTTTCTAACACATCTATTAAAGTATCTAATTCTCTCATTTGATTATAATAATGAAAAGAAATACGAATTCCATTTCCTCTTAAGGCACAATGGATTTTATTCTTTTGTAACTTATGATATAAAGACTTATTTCCAGGTATATTAAAAATACTACTATGGGAAGGGCGTTCAATTACCCATGGTGCTATTAGCTGTAATGAGATTAAACGTGTCTTAACAGCTAAAGTAATTTGTGCTTTTTGCTCCATTAAAGCCTTAAAATCTTTACGGTTAAATGCTTCTATTGCAAATCGTAAACTAGCAGTAGCGAGTATATTGAAGTGACCTTTAAAAATATGACTATATAAAAAAGATGGTGTTATTTTGGTTTGCTCTAAATATTTTTCAGAAACTATTAAAACACCATTTCCAAATCCAGCCATTAGCCATTTATAGCCACTTCCAGCTACTATATCAAAGGGAGCTTTAGAAAAATTAAATGGGTGTGCTCCTAAAAACTGAGTTCCATCTCCTATTATTAATAATTTTGGATATTTTTCTTTTATTCGATTCAAAAATGAAAAGTCAATAAGTATCCCTGATGTATATTGAATTATACTTAATGCCAATACATCAATTTTATTTGAAGAAAGAAATGATTCTATAGATTCTTCTATAGTTGAACTTAGAGGAATAGTTTTTATATCAAATTTATGTTCTGTAAAAGCATCAACTAATGAAGGATAATCTTCCTCTAAGACTAATATTTTACTCTTACTCGGTAAAAAAGAAATTGCTTTTCTTATTCCTATTGAAAAGTTTGAAACTACAAAAGTATGTTCTGCTGGGCTTCCAAAAAAATTAGAAATAATTCTGTGAGTATCCCGCAGAGAATCATATGCTTTTACTTTATATTCTCCACCGCCTTGAACATATATTTCTTCTTCTTTTCTTCTAAAAGCAGCAAGTTCATTGGACATAGGGCCAACATATGCTGTGTTTAAATAGGTACAGTTTGTTAATAACGGAAGTGAATCTGAATACATAAGAAAAGAAGAAAGTGTATTTTTGTTGACAAATTTAATCTTTTCAAAAGATGAATGAAAAAGAAATTTCAAAAGATATAACCTTAATTGCTGCTACATCAGAAAACAACGCATTAGGCAAAGACAATCAACTAATCTGGCATATCTCAGAAGACTTAAAACGCTTTAAAAGGTTGACTCAAGGTCATGCAGTAATAATGGGAAGAAAAACATTTGAGTCCATGCCAAAGGCACTTCCCAAACGTACGAATATTATTTTAACTAGGAATAGAGAATATACCGCAACTAATGCCTTAATAGCTCATACACTTCAAGAAGCATTAGCCTTTACTGGAGATGATAAACAACCTTTTATCATTGGAGGTGGAGAAATTTATACTCTTTTCCTCGAAGTATCACATACTATTGAATTAACTCGAATACATAATACTTTTGAGGCAGATGCTTTTTTTCCAGCTATTGATACTACTAAATGGTCATTAATTGCAGAAGAAAAAAATATGCCAACAAAAGACCAGCCTCATACTTACTCTTATTTAACATATAAAAAAATATCTTAATGAACGCATTTGTATTTCCAGGACAAGGGGCTCAATTTCCAGGGATGGGAAAAGATCTATATGCTTCTGAATCTATTGCCAAAATTCGATTTAAAAAGGCTAATGAAATATTAGGGTTTTCTATTACCGAAGTTATGTTTGGAGAAGATGAAGAAGCACTGAAACAAACACAAGTAACACAACCTGCTATTTTTTTACACTCTACAATATTAAGTGAAGTGATGGGAAATCGTTTTAATCCAGAAATGGTAGCGGGGCATTCATTGGGTGAATTTTCGGCAATGGTTTCCGCTGGTGCACTTTCTTTTGAAGATGGCCTTCGTTTAGTTCACGAAAGAGCATTGGCTATGCAAGCTGCATGTGATAAAGTACAAGGAACTATGGCAGCCATTATAGGTCTTGAAGACTATAAGGTTGAATCTATTTGCCAAAAGACACCAGGCATAGTTGTTGCGGCTAATTATAATTGTCCTGGACAATTAGTTATTTCTGGAGCAGTTGAAGCAGTCAAAAACGCCTGTAAGGCACTTACAGAAGCTGGAGCCAAAAGAACACTGCTACTTCCGGTAGGCGGAGCATTTCATTCCCCTTTAATGCAACCAGCAAAATCCAAATTAGAAATAGCTATAGAAAACACAAGAGTTAATAAACCTAGTTGTCCGGTCTATCAAAATGTAACTGCTAGAGGAACATCTGATCCCGAACTATTAAGATCTAATTTAGTAGCTCAACTTACTGCACCTGTAAAATGGACACAAAGTGTGCAACAAATGATTTCTGATGGTGCTATAAATTTCATAGAAGTTGGACCAGGAAAAGTACTTCAGGGATTAGTTAAAAAAATTAATCGGTCTGTGGAAACACAATCTGGAAGTTGACAAATGATTTAATTGGGGATTTAGGCTAAAAAAGATATTACCTTTCCTGTAATAAATTTTATCTGCTCTTTTGTCAATTCTGAATGCATTGGAAGAGAAATTACCTCTTTTACCAATTTATTTGTAACTGGAAAATTATCTTGATTAACCTTAGGATCAAAATAGGCTTTTTGATTATGAAGGGGCACTGGATAATAAACACCACATGGGATTTCATGATCATTTAAATACTGAACCAATCCATCTCTGTCAGCTCCTATAATTCTGAGAGTATATTGATGAAACACGTGTGAAGTACAGTTCCCTGAAGTAAAGGGAGTTACAATATTTGGATGGCCAGAAAGCAAGCTAGAATAATTTAATGCTGCCTCTTTCCTTCTTTCGTTATAAAAATCTAAATAGTTCAATTTCACTTTTAAAACTGCTGCTTGCAAAGAATCTAGTCTTGAATTTACACCCACAACATCATGATAATAGCGTTTATACATCCCATGATTAACAATTCCTCTAATAAAATGAGCAAGGTCATCATCATTCGTGAAAATGGCACCACCATCTCCATAAGCACCAAGATTTTTTGAAGGAAAAAAAGAGGTAGCTCCCACATGACCCAAGGCACCTGTTTTTATTTTATTTCCATCATCATAAGTATAGGTTGCTCCGATGCCTTGGGCATTATCTTCAATTACAAAAAGACTATATTTTTCTGCAAGTTTGTTTATAGCTTGCATGTTAGCTGCTTGTCCAAAAAGATGCACAGGAATAATAGCTTTTGTTTTAGGTGAAATAGCTGCCTCAATTACCTGAGGGTCAATATTAAACGTCCTAGGATCAACATCTACTAAAACTGGTTTTAATTGTAACAATGAAATTACCTCTACGGTTGCTGCAAAAGTAAAATCGGCTGTAATAACTTCATCCCCTGGCTGAAGCTTTAACCCCATTAATGCAATTTGCAATGCATCTGTTCCATTGGCACATGGAATTACGTGCTTAACTCCTAAATAATGCTCTAAATCTTCTTGAAACTCCTTGACTGCGGGTCCATTAATAAAGGATGTCGTGCTTAAAACTTTATTGAAAGAAGTTTGAACTTCTTCTTTAATAAATTCATATTGGCCCTTTAAATCGACCATTTGTATTTTTTTCATCTGAATTTTTGCAATTGATTTACAAATATAAGTAGGTTTAAAAGTAACTAAACTATAGAATTAAAACGTTCTGGTATTTTTATAAGCGCGTGTCCTTTTAATGGAGCTGGTTTATTCCACGAAAACCAACTTCTTTTTTTCTGTAAGGTTTTCCGTCCTTTTTCAATAAAGCTTTCTTGGTAAATAATCCCTTCTTTTAAAAGACGATATAAATTAAATCGTCTTTCCAAATGATCTTTCCATCCGGCATCTTTTATTTCTTTATCTGAAACCTTACTGATTGCAGATAAATAGTCTACCAGTCCAAAATGAAAAAGATATAAATGATTGTCTATAGTATAATTTTTACCTTTTACCCTATGGAATCCAGAGCCCCAAGTTAAAGGTTTAAATGCGACTACAGGTTTTGTATAGCGACTAGAAAGTTGAGCGAATTCACGTTGAGATAAAAAAGTTTTATCATGATCAATCGGATGCTCTAATGTTGGATGTTGTCCGACATCTAAGCCTAAAGCTGATCTTGAGGAGGTAGAAAAATCTTGAAGTAAATAATCTTTTAAAGAAATGTTTTTGATTGGGTCTAGTACAAGAAACTCATCGATGTCCATAGCTAAAACTACTTGGTAATCTGAAAATAATTTATTTGCAAAATTAGAAATCATACGAGCACGATTACGATCTCCAGCTGCTCTCTTCTGAGGTTTATGCGGTTTCTGAAAATAATTTATTTTATAAGCTTTCGTAGGAAGATCTTGATCAAGTCCATCTATAAATAAATAAAGGTTCTTAAATCCAAATTGAGTGCCATAGTATTCAATCCACTTATCCGCAAAGAAGGTATCATTCCTTACCATTGAAATAACTGCAATTTGATCTTTATGTTTCATTTAGTCTAGCTTTAAAATTGCTCGCATACTTTTAAGCACATTTATTTGATCTTTCTCATTAGCAAGATCCAAGCTTTGAGCACAAATAAAAAGCTTCGATTTATCAGAATTACAAAGATCAAATTTCTTTTCCACATATTTATCCCCTCTATTATGGGGTTGTAAATAAATTGCTTGAGATTTTTCAAAATTAGTGTTTCCACTATTTATTTCAAGATGGTTTGCAAGGGAAACGGTATTGAACTGATCGTAATTTCTAAAACGATGAGAGATATTTTTTTTTAAAACCTCTGGATTTGAATAGAAATAAGTCTCCAAACGATTTCTATCCATTGCTAATGGTGTGTGTCCAGATTTAAAATAATGAAAGTTAAACCCTAATCTATTCGCTGCGTTCCATTGATTTAATTGAAAAGAAGCTGCTAATTTGATTTCCTTTTGTGACCTAGAAAAGCTTAAAAAAAAATGCTTGAGTTGATCCCATAAAATTCTTTCATAAGGTGGAGTGGACCAAGTACCTCTTAAAACAGGACGTCCTCTTCTGAACCAATCCGATGGTGTTATTTTACGAAGTAAAAATATATCATCATTAAAGTAAACAAATTGATTTGAAAGGCCCTTTATTCTCCACAACATATTACTAATACATATGCTATTAAATGTAGGTAAAAACTGTTCATATCCCTTAAAAATTTCGGTGTGGTCTACTAAGCGAATACTTTTCAAGCGCTCGGGAAAATGTTTTTGAACTGCGGCTGATATTTTAGGATCTTGGTTATCTGTAACAATAAAAATATTTCTTACAAAAGAGGCGAATTTTAATATGGAAAGCACGCAGTATTCCACTTCATTTGAAGAGTGAAAACGAGTTTCATCAGCACCTGGAAGAATTATTTCTTGTGACTTATTTAAAAATTTTAAACGTTTATTTTTATGAATAGGGTCAGCACCATCCACCCAAGCTATTACGATATCAATATGCTGATTTTCCTTCATATTTATTCCATTTACTAACCAATCCAAAGGTAAGGATTTGGTTTTTAGCCAGAAAAAAATTTAATTTAATTATGGTATTGTATATTTGCTTGTCAAAATCAATATCAATATGCGCAAGTTAATCTCTTTATTACTTTTATTAGTCTTCACATCAGGTATCACACAAGATAAAGCTCCAAATATTATTTTAATGATTGGAGATGGAATGGGCTTAACTCAAATTAGCTCTGGAATGTATGCTAATAAAAATAGTACAGCTCTAGAAGGATTTGAATTCATTGGGCTTTCAAAAACACATGCTTTTGGTCAACTAATAACTGATTCTGCAGCCAGTGGAACTGCCATGGCCTCAGGAGTAAAAACATACAATGGGGTGATTGGTATTGATACTAAAAATAAATCTATTAAAAGTATTTTAGAAATTTGTCAAGATAAAGGCTACAAAACTGCACTTCTTGCTACCTCAAGTATTGTTCACGCTACACCTGCTTCCTTTTATGCCAAAATTCCTTCTAGAAGACAATACCAAGATATTGCTTTACAATTAAGAGAACATAGTGTCAACTTGTTTATTGGCGGTGGGAAAAAACATTTTAACAAAAGAGATGACAAAAGAAATTTAATAGAAGAAATGAACAATTACCATTTTGTTAAAAATCTAGAGGAACTCTCTTCAAGTGAGTCCAATAAAATAGGGTATTTAACCTATAAAGATGAACCACCAACAAAATTAGAGGGAAGGGGTCCAGCACTTGAAGATATGGCTTCATCAAGTATTAAAAAAATGGAATCTCTTGGAGAGCCTTTTTTTATGATGATAGAGGGGTCTCAAATTGATTGGGGAGGTCATTCTAATGACATGGATTATGTTCTCTCAGAATTTAAAGAATTTAATACAACCATCCAACGTGTTTTAGATTATGCTAAATCTGATGGAAACACCCTAGTAATTGTTACCGCAGACCATGAAACAGGAGGTTTAACGTTGAGTGGTGGTAATATTAAACGTGGAATCGCAAAAGGGACTTTTAGTACCAAAGGGCATTCGGCTGCAATGGTGCCAGTATTTAGTTATGGTCCAAAAGCTGAGCTTTTTAAAGGAATTTACGAAAACACAGCAATTTTTGACAAGATGCTAAAAGCAGTAACGAAGTAAAATATTACTTCGTTCTAGATTCGTCTACAATAGATTTTTGAAATTTACTATCATCTTCCATTGTCTCATAAAAGTCACCCATAAAATCAAACATGTTTTTGTATTCCTTTGGATCTGAAAACTCAGATTCAAAGGAAGCGACCATTTCCATAAGTGAACTTTTCTTATCTAAAAATTCTTTACGCACTTGATCAAAATACTGTTGCTCACGTTTAAATCCTCTATATTTTCGATCCTGAACTGAATTAATACCTAAGGTAGTATTAACTGTTGCATAACTTGGATTAACCCATCCTGTCATATCAAAATCATACGGTAAAGGAATGATTTTCTTATCTGCCTCTGAATACATTAATTTTCCATTATGTTGGTAAGCAACAGAAAAATCAGTATTTCCAAGTAAGTATTGAAAAAAGGCATTATGAACAGAAGTTAAATGATCCATAGCCATAGGATGAACAAATCGTTCAAAAACCCTAGATTCATGACGCTGTGAAACTCTCTTATCATCTTCAATTAAAAATCCTTTTAATTTGAATGTTTTAACTTTTTTCTTTCCCTTAGGTTCGGTAAAATCAATATTTACCCTACGCGTTTTAAAGTGATACGGAGAAATTTGTTCATATATTTTATAGGCAATAAATTCTTGAAGAATATTGTCATTATTTTCAGATTCGATTTTACACGGCAAAACTAATTTCATAGTTTTGTTACCATCAAATATTGTCTCTTTATATTGATCTTTTTTAATTTTCATTTTAATAGGGGGAAAATAACATTCATTACGCCTGAAATTTCCTCTTGCTCTTAGATTTACATTTATTGAAGACCATTTTCCTTCATGTAAAAACTCCATTGTTGTATCAATAAAAGTAGAATCATTTGTTTTTTTATTCATCTCTTTATTAGAGTACCCTAATTTGATTTCTACAGGTATTTGATCTGAAAAGAGAGCATCAGACTTTAACGTTTTTTGAGCGCTAACTGATAATGACAATAAAAAAATGGAGGTAGAAAATAATAGATTTTTCATATATAAAGATTATGTTTGGTTAAATATAATAAATTAAATCAATGTCCAGATACCTCATTATAATTAATTTCAGAACCTTAATAACTCTTTTTCTTTCAATTCTGACGCCAATTATTGCTTATAACTTTAATATAGTTTATGACATTGATCTTACCCTTTTAAGCATTGCAATCATATTCCCACTTGTCTTTACCATTCGTGGTGCTTTTAGGCGAAGAGAAAAGGCTTTAGAACATCTAAGTAGATTTAGAGCAAGTATAAAAACAGTTATTAATTTTTTTGTTAGTAGCCCTAAGACTGAGCCTGAATACAAAGATAAAGCCATTGCAATTTTGAACACTGTTGATGATAAATTATTTGATCATTTAAGAACACTCGATGAAAATTTCCAGCCTTTTGATCAAAATGTGGAAGACTTTTATTCTTTTTTAGCTGAAAATAGTGTTGCTATTGGAAATGGTACCCGTGAAAAAGCATTACGTTTCTTTAAGGACACTGTTGAAAGTGCTAATAATTTAATTGCAATTCATTCACACAGGACTCCTGTGAGTCTTAAGGCTTACTGTCTTATTTTTATTTATATTTTTCCGATTATTTATACACCAACCATCATTAATAAAATTGGTCTAGATAATCCTAGTTGGATAACTTTCTTTATTGTTATTTTAAGTGAGTTTATATTAATTTCTCTATATAATATTCAAGACCAAATGGAATACCCATTTGATGATGAAGGTTTAGATGATATCAAATTTAGGTTATTTAAAATCGATCGAAAATAATTCTAAGGCTACTACTATCCTTCAATAATATGTTTCGCTATTACAATAAGCTAAAATAAACTTTAAGTAATTTAAAACATAGATGATAAAAAATAATGTCTTTTTTTGCATAATGCTTCTCATTCTTGGATGCAATACTAATAATCCCCAGAGCGAACTAAAATCCATTATTGATTCCTATCATGATTACAAAGGTCATGAAAACGGTGAATTTCCCTTAGGAGATTTTAGTGAAGAGCGTTTTGAAAATTATGCTCTTTTTTGTGATTCTCTTAAACTAAAGCTTGAAACAATTGATCGGTATGAGCTAGAAGAGAATGATCAGATTTCATATCAATTGCTTCATTTTGTACTTAAAGAAACAGGGGTTAAATTCCACTATAACACTCACTGGAATCCTATACTTTCTGATGCAGGCTTTCATTCCAACCTAACCTACAGAGTCCGGCCTATTAGCAGTAAAAAATCTGCTTTAAAATATTTAAATCTTTTGAAAGCAATCCCCCTTTATATTGATCAACAAAGTACCTTAATAGAAAAAGGATTAAATGCTGGAATGGGGCAGCCTTTAATTATTTTCAATGGTTATAGCTCTACTTACGAACAACACATCACAAAAACGCCCGAAGAAAATTTTTATTACTCTCCTTTTCTAAAACTCCCTGATCAAATTTCAAAACAAGAAAAAGACTCTTTACTTCAAGCAGCAAAAAAAGTTATTAATCATTCTGTTATTCCCTCCTTTAAAAAGGTGAAAACTTTTTTTGAAGAAACTTATTTTCCTAAGACTAGAGTCGCTATTGGTATATCTGAAATACCAAATGGAAAAGAATATTATCAAAGTCGAATTGATTTTTACACAACTCTAAAAATGACTCCACAGAGTATTCATGAAAAAGGGTTGGAAGAAGTAGCTCGGATTAATGCTAAAATGCTTGAAATTGTTAAAGAAGTTGAATTTAAAGGTTCACTAATTGAGTTTATTGCCTTTTTAAGAACTGATTCTCAGTTTTACGCCAAGACCTCTGAACAACTTTTAGCACATGCTAGAAATATTTCTAAAAAATTAGATGAACAACTACCACGTTATTTTAAAACTCTGCCTAGAAAACCCTATGGAGTGGCTCCGGTCCCTGATGCAATTGCACCGAAATATACTAGTGGTCGTTATGTAGGCACCTCGCCTACAAGCACTGATCCTGGATATTATTGGGTGAATACTTATAATTTATCAAGTAGACCTTTGTATGTAATTCCATCACTTACTGCTCATGAAGCTGTACCTGGTCATCACCTTCAAGGATCATTAAACAGTGAGCTTACTGAAAGCATTCCACGATTTCGAAGAGATTTATACCTTTCTGCCTATGGAGAAGGCTGGGGATTGTATTCTGAATATTTAGCTGACGAAATGGGAATATATTCAACACCATATGAACATTTTGGTAAACTCACCTATGAGATGTGGCGTGCATGTAGATTAGTAGTAGACACTGGTATTCATGCCTTTGGTTGGACACGAGAAGAGGCCGTTAATTTTATGTCAAAAAATACTGCTCTATCAATTCACGAAATCAATACTGAAATAGACCGCTATATCTCATGGCCAGGACAAGCAATATCTTACAAAATTGGAGAATTAAAAATAAGAGAACTTCGTGAAAAAGCTGAAAAAGAAATGCGAAATCAATTTGACATTCGTGATTTTCATGAGGTTATTTTAGAAAAGGGAACAGTAACTCTTCCCATATTAGAATCAAGAATCCTAGGCTACATAAAATCAAAACAATCAAATTAAAATTGAGAAAAACACATATATTTCGAAAAGAAAAAGGACAAATTGTTATTGAAGGTCCAGTTAAACTTACTGACGATCATGGGAATGAAATTTCACATGGTGAACGCTTTACTCTTTGTGGTTGTGGGAAATCTCAAAAACTACCATTTTGCGATGGTGCACATAAAGTATAAATTGATAAAAAAAGAATAAATCGGGAAATAAAAAACCTCATCTCATAACTATTTAATTATTAGTTATCGATGAGGTCTATAAGTGCGGGTGAAGGGACTCGAACCCCCAAGCCGTGAAGCACTAGATCCTAAGTCTAGCGTGTCTACCAATTTCACCACACCCGCAATAATGAGGACAAATATAAATAAGTTTTCCAATAAAAATTCCTCTTCTAAAAAAAATACATTGGTTAACTTCGTAAATAATTTTTAGTACAAAAACTATGACCTTCACAAATGATCAAAATCGTTTTTTAAAAGAATGGATGAATTTTTTAAAGATCCCGTCAGTTAGCGCAGATCCTACCTACAAAAAAGATGTTGATTCTGCTGCCGATTGGGTGAAAAGCGCATTAAGTCAAGCGGGTTGTCCTCAAACAGAAATCATTAAAACTCCTGGACACCCTATTGTGTATGGTGAATATCTTATTAACCCTTCCTTGCCTACTGTTTTAGTTTATGGTCATTATGATGTTCAACCCCCAGATCCAATTAATTTATGGGACAGCCCTCCATTTGAACCCGTAATAAAAACAACAGAATTACATCCTGAAGGAGCTGTTTTTGCTCGTGGAGCGTGTGATGACAAGGGTCAAGTGTTTATGCATATTAAAGCTCTAGAAGTTATGCTTAGTAAAGGACCTTTGGCTTGTAATATTAAATTTATGATTGAAGGGGAAGAAGAAGTTGGTAGTGATCATTTAGAAGATTTTGTGAAGAATAATAAGAAAAAATTAATGTGTGATGTTATCCTGATTTCAGATACTGGTATGATTTCAAAAACACAGCCATCAATAACAACTGGTCTTCGAGGCCTAAGTTATCTGGAAGTTTCTATTACAGGTCCTAATAGAGATTTACATTCTGGACTTTATGGTGGTTCCGTTGCAAATCCCATTAATGTATTGTGTGAAATGGTTACGCAACTAAAAGACGATAATCAGCGAATAACCATCCCCGGGTTTTATGATGAAGTGGAAGAACTTTCACAGGAAGCACGAAATGAAATGGCAAAGGCTCCTTTTGATGAAAACGAATTTAAAGCCTCAATTGGAATTAATGCTGTTCAAGGAGAAAAAGGTTACAGTAACGAAGAAAGGCGCACAATAAGACCCTCGCTTGACGTAAATGGAATATGGGGTGGGTATACAGGTGAAGGAGCTAAAACAGTTATAGCAAGTAAAGCACATGCAAAAATATCAATGCGTTTAGTACCCAATCAAGATTGGAATAAAATCAGTAGGCTATTTACTGAATATTTCAAGTCTCTTGCTCCAGAAGGAGTTCAAGTTGATGTAATAACTCATCATGGTGGATATGCTTATGTTACCCCTACCGATACAGTTGGCTTCAAAGCTGCGCACAAAGCATATAAGGACACCTTTGGAATAGAACCTATCCCTAGTAGAGGTGGAGGAAGTATTCCTATTGTTCCAATGTTTGAAAAAGAATTAGGAGTAAAATCTATTTTAATGGGCTTTGGATTGGATAGCGATGCTATTCACTCACCAAATGAACATTATGGAATCTTTAATTTCTTTAAGGGAATTGAAACTATTCCAAGGTTTTATCATCACTATTGCGAGCTATTAAAAAATAAATAGGGCTAAATTCTAAATAGGTCTGCTGCTAAACCGTCTGATAAAAATTTTGCTTTTGGAGTAATTTTTAAATAATCCCCATCCCAATAGAAATTTCCTGCCTCCAAATGCCTTCCTAATTGACTCTGCAGATAAGTTACATAGGAAGAACCAAATGTCCTTTTCACATAGCCTAAAGAAAGTCCTTCAACTTTTCTGAGTCCTGTCATAATATATTCATTATAACGGTCTTTTGTTGTTAAATGTTCAACTTCTACAAGAGGTTTGTTTTTTTTAATAGCAGCAACATATTTATGGTTATTTGAAACATTCCAACTCCGAGAAGCAAATCCATCATAACTATGTGCAGAAGGACCGATTCCAATGTAAGGTTTTGCATTCCAATAGTTTTGATTATTTACTGAAAAATAACCTTCCTTTCCAAAATTTGAAAATTCATAATTTATATACTTTAAACTTCTCATTTTTGTTGTTAGAAAATCATATTGTTCTTTGACAGCTTCCTCTGAAATTAGAGTTATATCTCCTTTTTTGACTTGAAAATCTAAAGCTGTTTTTTCTTCAACAGTAAGTGCGTAAACCGAAAGGTGGGGAGGATCAAATTCAAATGCACGATTTAAATTTTCTTTCCATTCTTTTAAGGTAGAATTCGGCATTCCATAAATTAAATCCAAAGTGAAATTTGAAAATTTTTGAGCAACACATTTTATTGCACTTAAAGCTTGGGTATTATTGTGAGCACGATTCATCATGGATAAATCTTTTTGATGAAAAGACTGAATCCCTAAGCTTATTCTATTGATTCCAGCTTTTTTTAATGCATCTAAATATTGAAGTGAGACATCATCTGGATTAACTTCTAGCGTTACTTCAAGTGGTGAATTAATAATAAAATTATCATGAATATAATCAAGTAATTTTTCTATTTTTTTAGGTGAAATTAAAGATGGTGAACCACCTCCAAAATAAACACTTTCAATGGGTGCTTTCATTTCATCTTTTCTAAGGAGTAATTCCTTATTCATTGCATCCCACAGGCTGTTTTGTCCATTTTTTGAGGTTGAAAAATGAAAATTACAGTAATGGCAAGCTTGCTTGCAAAAAGGGTAATGAAAATAAATATTCGACATTTTTCTAGTAAAATGTAAGCCGGTTAGGATTTGACTTTTTTTGGGTTTTGATTTACAAAAGCACCCCACCCAGAATAGGATTTTGTTTGAGTGATTGAACCTTGGTTATAGTAATGGCATACAGCTGCTCCCAATCCATCTGTAGCATCTAAATTTTTTGGTAAGGTTTTAATATTTAAAAGCTTTTGGAGCATTTTAGCTACTTGCTCTTTTGAGGCATTTCCGTTCCCCGTGATCGCCATTTTAATTTTTTTAGGGGAATATTCTGTTATAGGCACTTCACGAGAAATTCCTGCTGCCATTGCCACCCCTTGGGCCCTACCCAACTTTAGCATTGACTGAACATTTTTTCCGAAAAAAGGTGCTTCAATAGCCAGTTCATCTGGATGATACTCATCTATTAATTCAAGGGTACGCTTAAAAATTAAGCCTAGCTTTAAATAATGATTACCATACTTTTGAAGGTGTAGCTCATGCATATGAATCAACTCCATTGATGTTTTGGTTGTTTTTATTAGACCAAAACCCATAATGGTAGTTCCTGGATCAATACCTAGAATAATTTGTTCCCCTTGCATTAGATTTCTTGCTGAGCAGAAATTTTCAAAGGAAGTTTTATAGAAGTAGTTACCAAAGTACCAACATTAGTCTTCACAGCTGCTTGTGCCTGAGGTAGTAAATTAATAGCATTAATCAGACTGTTTTCCAGGTCTGGAATAGCATCTAAAATATTATTTGACGCATCAACTGATTCTAATGTAATTAATCCTTCTTTATCAATCAAAAGATTCAAGACAACTTCTTCATCAATGTTTTCTGATGCCACCCATGGATTTTCATTTATATGATCTAAAACAGTAAATGCAATCATTTCTTCAAAACAAGTTACTTGATCGTCAGCACTAAGGCCTTCACAACTATCAAAACTAGGCACTTGATCTTTTTCAGACCAGCTTGAAGCTGTTTTTATTTCTTTTGCAGGCACTTTAGTAGACTCAAACAAATGACAACTTGAAAGTGATAATAAGAATAACCCAAACAGCACAGTTAAATATAATTTTGAATTTGAATACATAAGTAATTTTTTTCTGAAATAAATTTACACTTTTTTTATTCATTTAACATAAAAAACAAGATTCAGAAGCTTATAAAATGATATTTTTGATCCGTGGATCTATTGATTATAGTCTTAGCCAGTTTATTTATTCTCCTTGGAATTATAGGAAGTTTTATTCCAATTATTCCTGGTCCACTTACATCATGGAGTGGCCTTTTGATATTGAGCTTTTCTTCTTCTATAACAATTAGCACTTTCTTTCTGGTTTTAAGTTTTATAATTGCCTTATTTATTTTTATTATTGATAATATTATTTCAATCCTGGGTGCTAAAAAATTTGGCGGTGGAAAAGGAAGTGTCATAGGCAGTAGCATTGGTCTCATTTTAGGAATAATTTTTCTTGGCCCATTTGGTTTGCTTTTTGGTCCATTTACAGGAGCTTTTTTGGGAGAGCTTTACATGAATCAAGATAATAAAAAAGGAGCTTTAAGAGCTGCTATCGGTGCCTTATTGGGATTTATAACAGGGGTTTCTCTTAAGCTTATGATTAGTCTTGCCTTTTGCTTTTACTTTCTAAAAAGTTTGTGGGAATTTAAAAGTATTCTTTTTTGAAATAATTTAACTATTAGTCCAGTTGTTCACTTTTACCCTGTTTCCAAGAAAGATTCCTATTTTTGTACTTTTAAGAATTGTTATGGAATTATTTTTAATCACATTCGTTTTGCTTTCATTAGCATTCGCAGGTATTTCTATTAAAATATGGGCAAAAAAAGATGGTGAATTCTCAGGAACATGTGCTAGCCAGAGTCCCTTTTTAAACAAAGACAATCAACCTTGTGGAATGTGTGGTAAAATGCCCGAAGAAACAGATTGCAAAAATCCTAGCTCTACTCAAAGCAACTTAAACTAGTTTTAGGTCAAAAAAATGAAAAAAATTTTAGAAAATGAAGTAATTAAAAAAGCAAAAAAAAATGATCAAAATGCATTTAACATTCTCTTCAACTCCTATTGGGATGCCGTTTATTCCTTTTTAAATTCTCGCGTTTCAAATACAAATTTAGCAGAAGAACTTGCTATTGAAACTTTCGCAAAAGCCTTTGATCGTTTATGTAGCTTTAATGAAAACCAGCCTTTTGTTGCTTGGATTCTGACGATTGCAAAAAATCATCATATTGATCGTTATAGAAAATCTAAACATCTACAAGAAAATCAAAAAGAGACTGATAAAATTTCCTGTTTTAAATCCACTAACTTAGAGCCTTCACCTGAAGATCTTATGATAGAGGATCAAAATTTAGAACTAATCTTAACCCACATCAAATCTTTAAAAAAAGAATACCGAGTTATTTTAAATCTCCGTTATTTTGAAGATTTATCTTATAAAGAAATTGAAGAAAAATTAAACGAATCGGCTTCAAGTGTCCGTGTAAAAATATTCAGAGCAAAAAAAATGTTGGCCAGTTTATTGAAAAAAAATGCTGACTAAACTTTCTAAATTAGGTCCTGGACTCCTTTTTGCTGGAGCAGCAATCGGAGTATCTCATCTTGTTCAGTCTACACGAGCGGGTGCAGAGTTTGGTTGGGGTTTAATATGGGCAATATTACTTATCAACCTATTTAAGTACCCTTTCTTTCAATACGGACCTAGGTATGCTCAAGTTACCGGTGAAACTCTTTTAGACGGCTACTACAAGCTTGGAAAAGGATATTTGTGGGCTTATTTCATATTAAATATGGGCACTATGTTCACTATACAAAGTGCTGTTACTGTTGTTACCGCAGGCATTGCTTCAACGCTATTCGGAATCACAGACAACATTGTTGCTTGGAGTCTTATAATTACCCTTATTTGTTCTTTTTTATTAGTATCAGGAAGATATAACTGGCTTGATAAATTGATAAAAGTCATAATGATAGTTCTTGCTATTAGTAGTGTTGCTGCAGTTACGTTTGCTTTTTTAAATAATGAACAACCTCATTCCTTCCAACAGATTTTTCCTGACCAAACGGGTCTATTATTTTTAATTGCGTTTTTAGGATGGATGCCTGCACCCTTAGACATTTCAATTTGGCATTCTATATGGACCTTAGAAAAAAATAAAACAGAAGTAAAAAAAATATCCCTAAAAGAAAGTATGTTTGATTTTAACGTAGGATACATTACCACAGTAATTCTAGCACTTTGTTTTTTAGGATTGGGAGCCCTAGTTATGTACGAAACTCCTTTAAAATTTTCTAATCAAGGTGGTGTATTTGCAAGGCAACTCATTCAACTTTACACATCTACTCTTGGAAAAGCTGCATATGGTATTATTGGTATTGCTGCATTTACGACCATGCTAAGTACGACTATAACAACCTTAGACGCTTCACCAAGGGCCATGTCTCGTACAGTACAGTTATTGTTTAATAAAAAAAATACCGATTATTACCTCCACTGGATGGCAGTCCTTGCCATAGGTACTGGTTGTATCTTTTTATTTCTACTTTCTGAAATGGGAAGACTTGTTCAAATCGCAACAGTTTTGTCTTTTATTACCGCCCCACTCTATGCTTTTTTAAATTACAGGTTAGTTATTAGTGGTGAAATGCCAAAAGCACAACAGCCTAAAAAAGGAATGAGAATTTTAAGTGTTTTAGGAATCTTATTTTTAACAGGTTTTACATTATTTTATCTTTTAAATCTCTAAGCTTTAGAGTATCTTTGAAAAAAATAAGTATGATAGAGGTAAAATCTAAGGATACTAAGCATGCAAAAAAGCCTGAATGGATTAGAGTTAAACTCCCAACGGGCAAAAAATATACTGAACTCAGAAGCCTAGTAGATAAATATAAACTTAACACCATATGCACCTCAGGAAGCTGCCCTAATATGGGGGAGTGTTGGGCTGAAGGAACAGCTACTTTTATGATTTTAGGAAATATCTGCACACGATCATGTAGCTTTTGTGGCGTTCAAACAGGAAGGCCAGGTGCCGTAGATTGGACGGAGCCAGAAAAAGTTGCAAATTCCATTAAACTCATGAAAATTAAACATGCAGTAATTACTTCTGTTGATCGTGATGATTTGAAAGATATGGGTTCTATAATTTGGGCTGAAACCGTAAATGCGGTTCGAAGAATAAGTCCAGGTACTTCAATGGAAACCTTAATACCTGATTTTCAAGGAAACGAACGAAACATTAATAGAATTATTAAAGTAGCTCCAGAAGTTGTTTCTCATAATATTGAAACCGTAAAAAGATTAACTAGAAAAGTACGTGTTCAAGCAAAATACCAAACAAGTCTAGAGGTTTTGCGTTATCTAAAAGAAGAAGGAATTAATAGAACTAAATCTGGTATCATGCTAGGTTTAGGAGAGAAAGAAGAAGAAGTTTTAGAATCGCTTCAGGATTTGAGAGCGTCATTTGTGGATGTTGTGACAATTGGCCAGTACTTACAGCCTAGTAAAAAGCATCTTCCAGTTCATTCTTTTATAACACCTGATGTTTTTAAAAAGTATGAAACTTTTGCGCTTGATCTTGGATTCAGACATGTAGAAAGTGGTCCTTTGGTAAGATCTTCTTACAAAGCCCATAAGCACATCGCTTAAACTATATTATTCGCTTCATTTAAAATTAACGTCTCAAAAACTGATTTTTCACTTGAATGTAAAAACACCATTTCAATAGGTAAATAATACAAATAAGACCCCTTCATCAATGGCTTAAGCCTTGTCATGTCCTTTTCCGTTGTAAGAAGGATCCTTTCTCCCTTTTGTTTGTAAATTTTTTGAACATCACTGGTTGTAAAAGTATGATGATCTGGATATGCCAGATGAATATGTTCAACACCTTTTTTATTTAAAAATTTAACCATCGGACTAGGGTCAAAGATTCCAGTTATTAATAATACAGAAGAGGTCAGATCTGATAACAACAAGCTTGAAACATCATTGAATATGTAAGAACTATAGTTTATTTTTGTGAAAAATAAGTGTTGATCTCCAGAAAGAACACATTTTTTTTTAAAGCTCTCTATGTCTTGACTAGAAATAGCGTCTGGACACTTAGTAACTAAAATAACATTTGCTCTTTTGGCGCCCAAGGGCGACTCTCTAAGATTTCCTGTTGGCAATAAATAATCCGAAAAATAAGGCTTATTAAAGGTAGTGGTAATTATCAGTAACGAGGGTTTCACATACCTGTGCTGCATTATATCATCTAATAAAACAATAGTATTTAAGGGCTTAATTTCTTTTATTTTATTAAGTCCTAAAATTCTTTTTTCAGCGACTACTACAGTAATTGATGGATGTTTTTTTAAAAATTGTAAAGGTTCGTCTCCTATCATTGCTGCTGAACTGTTCACAGTCCCAACAATTACACCAGAGGTTTCTCTTTTATAACCTCTACTTAATACTGAGATAGAATATTTTTTTTTTAACAAAACAATCAAATAATCTATAACAATAGATTTTCCAGTTCCACCTGAACTGAGATTACCTACCCCAATACTTGGCATTGAAATAGTATGTGTTTTAAGGAACCCCCTATCAAACAAAAAATTCCTAATAGCTACTATAAATCCATAAAGTAAAGCCAAAGGATACAATATACAACGCAAGAGTTTCATGCCGATGAAGATAAATATTATATTTGTGATTATTCACTTCCAAATATGACTATTCAAAACTTGATTACTGTTTTAGACCAATGGGCTCCTCCTGCTTATGCTGAAGACTTTGATAATGTGGGTCTTTTAGTTGGTGATGCCAAAAAAGAATGTCTTGGAGCACTTATTACATTAGATTGTACAGAGGATGTTATGGAAGAAGCCATCAACAAAAAATGTAATCTTATTATTAGTTTTCATCCCATCGTATTTTCTGGATTAAAAAAAATAACCGGCAAAAACCATGTAGAGCGAGTTGTAATAAAAGCCATACAAAATAATATTGCTATTCTGGCTCTTCACACGCGCTTAGACAATCATCCCAAAGGTGTAAATCATGTATTGTGCAGTCAGTTAGAGTTAACAAATAGTCAAATCTTAATTCCTAAAAAAGGAAGTCTTAAAAAACTAAGTACTTATGTTCCCGAAATAAATGTGACAAAGGTTCTTGAAGCCCTTCATCAAAAAGGAGCAGGTGCAATAGGAAACTATAGTAACTGTAGTTTTACTTCAGAAGGTAGGGGTCAATTTAAAGGGAATGAACAAAGCAATCCTTATTTAGGAAATATTAATAAAAAAATAAGTGTAGACGAAGTTAAAATTGAAGTTGTTTTTGAATCATATTTAGAAAAAAATATTCAAAATACACTTCAAAAAGTTCATCCATATGAGGCTGCTGCCTTTGAAATTTTTAGCCTAGATAATGCTAATCCAGAAGTTGGCATGGGAAGAATAGGAACACTCAAAGAACCAATGGAAGAAAAAGACTTTCTTTCATTTGTGAAAAAAAAGCTTTCTACAGAGCTCATAAGGCACAGTCCATTAATTTCTAAAAAAATTAAGAAAGTTGCAGTATTGGGAGGTTCAGGAAGTTTTGCGATCGAAGAGGCAAAAAAACAAGGGGCCGACGCTTTTATTACTGCTGATTTAAAATATCATCAATTTTATTTAGGCGAAAATAGTTTGTTTTTAGTGGATGTGGGACACTATGAAAGTGAGCATTTTACCAAAAAAATGATATATGACTATCTTACCAAAAAAATGCCTAATTTTGCATTCGTTTTATCAAGTATAAAAACCAATCCAGTTAATTATTTCTAGTTATGGCCAAAAAAAAAGAAATCTCAATTGAAAAAAAATTAAGGGCACTTTACGACCTTCAACTTATTGATTCTCGAATTGATGAAATTAAAAACCTTCGAGGTGAACTACCTTTAGAGGTTGAAGACTTAGAAAATGAAATTGCAGGATTAAATACAAAGTTTGAAAAGGTTAAAGCTGAAGTTCAGGAAAATGAACAAGGTATTACAGACCAAAAACAAACGATTGAAACAGCAAAAGAACTACTTAAAAAGTACGAAGAGAAATTAAAAAATGTTAGAAACAATAGAGAATATAATTCTATTGTAAAAGAACAGGAATATCAGGATCTCGAGAGCCAACTGGCTGAAAAGAAAATTAAAGAATTTAAAGCCTTTATTGACCGCAAACAAGAAGCAATTACCTCAGTAACTGAAAAACTTGAAGAACGAAATGCACATCTTAAAGCAAAAAAAGAAGAGCTTGATACCATCTTAAAAGAAACTCAAAAAGAAGAAGATTTACTTCAAAAGAAATCTGCAGAATTTGAAACTAAAATTGAAGAACGTTTAGTTACGGCTTATAAACGGATTAGAGGTAGTGTTAGAAATGGCTTAGCAATAGTACCTTTAGAACGTGGAGCTTCCGGAGGATCATACTTTACAATTCCCCCTCAAATTCAATTAGAAATTCTTTCAAGAAACAAAATTATAATGGATGAGCATTCTGGACGAATTTTAATTGACGCTGAACTCGCAAAAGAAGAGCAAAATAAAATTTCTAAAATTATTGGAGGATAACTTATTCCCAGTAGTCATAAACCAGCACATCGGTGGTAAAAGGCACAAATAATTTAACAAACTTTTGATGTACAGGATGTGGGAGATATATGCTATCTCTATCTTTAGCTGAAGGAAATTTCATTGTTAAACTATGCGAAAACCCTTTCCCTAATCCTTCTGGTGAAATATTCTCTCGAAAATTTAAGTCAAAAACTCCTTCGATTTGTTGCAAACTATAAGCTCCGTCTGTTATTTTCTGAAGGTCATCAGGTAAAATATCTTTTTTAAATTTGATTAAGACTAAGTGAACTAGGCGTTTTCCAACTGATATTTCCGTTTGTTCATTTGTTACTAAATTATTAAAATGAACATAGCCAATCCCAATTGTGACTAGATAAAAAATTAGGACCATTACAAAAGCAAAACGATAAGTCAATCCAGATTTTTCCACAAAAATATTTTTTCCTAAAGTATAAAAAAAATAAAAGAATTGTCTGAAAAAGAATTTATAAAATTACAGATCTTGAGAAAAATTCTTTCATAATATAAAAATAACGTTTTCTATTTATTGATGTTTTGGACCTCTTTTTGGGTTAAATAGTGTTTTTCTGTGAGAAAAAAATATAGTTGTTTTGTGAGTTTTTTGTGAGTTGGAGAGGTATAAAAAAACCCTCACTTTACGTGAAGGTAAGTTATACTTGGTGGGCGCTAAGGGATTCGAACCCCTGACCCCTTGGGTGTAAACCAAGTGCTCTGAACCAACTGAGCTAAGCGCCCTAAATAGATTTTATTTTATCACTCTTAAGGACCGCAAAGATAAAATTAAAACCCAAATTCCAAACTATTACGATTTAAAATTTACTTTTATTTAAGTAAGACAATATTTCAGCAACAACAAAAGTACTACCACAAATAAAAATCAAATCTTTTCCACCAGCATGTTTAAGTGTCGCTTCATATGCCAATGACAAACTATTATAATACTGAATGGATCGTTTTTCAGAAATTAAGCTATTTTTTAATTCTTTAACAGGGAGACCTCGTTCAAGGTTAGGACAACTTAAATAATAAGAAGCATCCTCTGGAAATAATGATAGTAAGGAAGGGATTTTCCTTCCTTTAACAAAGCCCATTATAATATGTAATTTTTTAAAAGATTCCTCTTGCAATTGTTTTGAAAGAAAAAACAAACCTTCTTTGTTATGCCCTACATCTGCTATGATCTTAGGTGATGTATTTAGTATCTGCCACCGTCCTGATAGCTGAGTGTTTAAAACAACATTTAAAAGTCCTTTTTGAATTATATCTGGTGTTATATTTTTTATAGAAAGAAAGCCTAAAGCAGCGATGACCGTTTGAACATTTAATTGCTGATAGGAGCCTTTTAAATCTGTTAAATACTCTGAAGATATTCTTTCAGCATAAACAAGGGGTGATTTTTTTTCTATAGCAATTTCATCAAATATATATTCAGTTTCAGCATCTTTTTCTCCAACAACCACTGGAACCCCATTTTTTATAATTCCAGCTTTTTCTCTAGCAATTTTAGGCCGTGTTGTTCCCAAAAACTGAGTATGATCAAGACCTATATTAGTAATTACAGAAAGAATAGGGGTAATAATATTAGTAGCGTCAAGTCGTCCCCCTAAGCCAACCTCAATTATGGCATAATCCACCCTCTCTTGTTTGAAATAAGAAAAAGCCATCCCTACGGTCATCTCAAAAAAAGAAAGCCGTTGAGCTTCAAAATAAGATTTATGAATTGAAATAAAGTCAACCACCTTTTGCTCAGGGATCATGGAACCATTAACTTTAATTCGCTCTCTGAAGTCAAGTAAATGGGGAGAAGTATAAAGCCCCACTTTATACCCTGCTTGTTGTAAAACAGAAGCAAGCATATGAGAGGTTGAACCTTTTCCATTGGTCCCAGCTACATGAATGCATTTAAAGCTTTTGTGAGGCAGCCCCAGATAGCTATCTAAAGCAAGCATAGCATCAAGTCCAGGGCGATATGCTGCAGCTCCTTTTCTCTGATACATTGGAAGCTTTGAAAACATCCATTGTAAAATTTCTTGATATGACATCAACGTTTATTCTCCTAATTTAAATTGAATGACCACGAAACCAACCTGCTCTAATGGTGCTTTGGTGTCTGAATACCATTTATGTAGTAAGGCTGTTTTTTTAGCAGGTTCTAAAAGACATGGGTGTGTATTAGTACTCCCCTTAACTCCAGGCTCTGCAAAGACAACATTGCCTTGATTATTTACCGTAATCCGAACAACAACTATTCCTTCTTGGTTACACTCTTGAACTACTTTTCCATTAGATTGTAAATTTCGTCCATTCAAACCATATCCTTTTCCTTTACCTCCTAAACCAGCCGTATTATAATAACTCGAAGAATAAAGATCACCTGTTTGTTTTCCTTTATCACCTGCGATGACATCACCACCTTCTCCCTCTATAACTTCTCCTTGTTGAGTTTTATTTTTAAGTAAATTTGACACCACGTTTTTTGTTGCTTCTGACACTTTAGAAACTTTTTTTTGGGGTGTAGCTTCTGTAACTTTTTCAGGTATTTTAGTTTCTGGCTGAACTTCTTTAATAACAGTTTCTTTTTCAGGAAGAGTAACTATTGACTCTTTTTCTGTAACAACATTACCAACTTTAATAGATTTTGGGGGTGGTTGTGTGGTATTTACTTGAGTTTTTTCAACTGTATTTTTCGCAACAACAGCAGGCTTTGATTCCACTAATTCTTGAGGCTGCTGATTACCACTACCTTTAGTTGAAGTTCCGAAATTAACCTCCATTCCATAACTTACTGGAGGATCGTAATAGGTAAGTCCCAAAACAAAAAATAGTGATAAAAACAATACTGCAAAAATTGCAGTAAGTCCAGCAGATTTTTTTTTGTGAGGAGTGTTTAGAAATTCCATTAAATTATTTAAGGTGAGTCTACAGCTAAGACTACTTTAATCCCGTTTTTGTTAGCTATATTCATGACATATACTACCTGATCAATTGCAACTTTCTTTTCAGTTCGCAAAACAATTGAAGGAGTTTTAAACGATGATAATGCCTTAATCAAGAGGATCTCTAACCTTTGTTTTGATATTTTATCTGAATCTAAATAAAATTGATTTGAATTAGTGATGGTGATGGCTACTGTATTACGGTTTTCGGTTTTTCCGTCTGCTTGAGGAAGTTTAACATCAATTGTATTCAATTGTTTTGCAAGGGTTGAAGCGATCATAAAAAAGATAAGTAACAGAAAAACTACATCAGTCATTGACGACATATTAAATTCTGGTTTAATCTCATTTCTTCCTCTTAATTTCATGTTAAGCAGGTTCGTTAAGTAAGTCTAAAAATTCCAAGCTTGTTGCTTCCATTTGATATACCGCTTTATTAGTTTTCACAACTAGGTGATTATAGGTTATGTATCCAAGAATTCCAACAATCAAACCTGCAACTGTAGTAGTCATTGCAGTATAAAGACCATCTGCAAGTAATTGCATGTCAATGTTACCTCCTGCGTTAGAAATTTCAAAAATGGAAAGAATCATTCCAATCACAGTTCCTAAAAAACCTAACATTGGAGCAGCACCAGCTATTGTAGCTAGAATACTTATGTTCTTTTCTAACTGATAAACTTCCAATCTTCCTGCGTTCTCGATGGCTGTATTAATGTCATCTAAAGGGCGACCAATACGAGAAAGTCCTTTATAAACTAATCTTGAAACAGGTACGTTTTCGGTCGAACACAGTTCTTTTGCACCTTCAACTTTTCCATTCATTACAAACGTTCTTATTTGAGGCATAAAGTTGGGCCCAACTTTCACAGCAGAACGAATTGCAAACAAACGTTCGAAATATATATAAACTACCATTAAAAGCAAAAAGAATAAGAGTCCGATTATTAACTGTCCTCCTAAACCACCGTTTTTAATCAACTCGATTATAGAAAGAGTTTTTTCTGTTTGCAAAGGTGAGACTTCTTGTAGGGTTGTTAAAATCATAATTGATTATTGATATTTACTTTAAAACGATTTTTATTTCAAAAAATTCTATAAATAAGTTTAAAGGATGTAATCCCTAATAAGAACGAAAACAATAAAGCCTCCTGAAAATCCAGCCAATGCTAATAAAGTAATTTTTTTGAAATACCAAAAAAAGTCTATTTTTTCCATTCCCATTGCTACTACTCCTGCAGCAGAACCAATAATTAACATACTTCCTCCAGTTCCAGCAGAATAAGCAATTAAATGCCAAACAGGATCATCAATTCCCATAGAGAACATGCCCATACTTGCTGCTACTAATGGCACATTATCAATTACTGCAGATCCAATTCCTAGAAGTCCAATTACAATGTCTGTATTTGGAATAACGGTATTTAAGCCTTCCGCAAAAGTAAAAAGTATTCCTAAAGATTCTAGAGCTGCTACGGCAAGAAGTATTCCTAGAAAAAATAAAATACTTGGTAATTCAATTTTAGATAATGAACTATGAACAGGACTCGAGGTTTGGTGAGCGTCACTTTCCTCATCTATTGAAGTAATATTGATTTTTGCTTTACTAAAAATTTCAGCAAAAGTAGCTACAATTGCTAATGATAACATCATTCCGACATATGGGGGTAAATGGGTTAATGTTTTAAAAACGGGAACAAATACAATGGCTGAAAGCCCTAGATAAAGCATCGTACCCCCTCGTTTGTGAATTACTGTATTTGGATCTTCTTCAATTGAATCGATATCTCCTTGAAAAGCCGGTAAAAAAGTGGCTATTACTATTGGAATTATCAAGCAAACTATTGAAGGTACTAGCACATAACTTATTAGTTTCAACGTTGTTACTTTATCTCCAATCCACAACATAGTAGTAGTCACATCACCAATAGGTGACCAAGCCCCACCAGCATTTGCAGCTACAATAATTAAACCTGCAAACCATAATCGGGTATCACGATCATGAATTACCTTTTGTAGGATAGTAATCAAAACAATGGTTGCGGTAAGATTATCAATAATAGCTGAAAGTATAAAGGCTAGAATTCCAAAAATCCAAAGAAGCCCCTTTTTACTTTTAGTTTTAATGAAGTTTTTGATGGTATAAAAACCATTGAAATAATCAATAATTTCTACAATAGTCATAGCCCCTAATAAAAACACAATAATCTCAGCTGTTTTTCCAAGGTGATGTAGTAAAATTTCGTCTAAATGAGAAGGTTGTAACTCTTTAAGTTCAGCATTTACTTCAAAAACAGGCAAGTGTGCTAATGAAATAATAGCCCACATTAAAGCCATCATTGCTAAAGCAGGAATTAATTTATCTACTTTTAAATTATGCTCTAAAGTAATTGCCAAATAGCCTAAAACGAAAAGTACAATTATAACAGTTTCCATAATTCAATTTAGAGTTTATAGTTGATAAATATACATTTCTTTGGCCTTAATACTATTTTATGGAAAAAAAATATAGCCAGAACTATGATCCACAGATGCCCCTGTTACAGAGGATAAACAATTCACTTCATTCCTAACGCGTAATACCCCTAAAAAACCAAAGATTAAAGCCTCTTTAAAGTCAATTAATTTTTCATCTGGCAAAAATAAAGTTGCTAAACAATCTGTTTTTAATAATGACATTAAAAATAGATTCTTAGCTCCTCCACCTGTAACTAAAACATGTTGATTTTCAGAAAAGTTTCTGCTAATTTCAAAACTTATATGTCTTGCATAAGTGTGCAGAATATTTTCCACTTTATGATCATTAAATTTTGCTAAAAGTGGAGAAATAATAGAATTAACCCATTCAATTCCTAATGATTTTGGAGAATCAATTTTATAAAATTTCAAAGCACCTAGGTCACTAAATAATTCTGGAATTAATGTCCCATTTTTCGCCAGTTCTCCCCCTTTATCAAAAGGCATTCCTTTTTTTTCGGCTAATAAATTCATAACCGTATTTACTGCGCATATATCATATGCAATAACATCTCCATTTTTAGACATTGAACCATTAGCAAATCCTCCCAAATTCAAACACGCATTATAATCTGGGAAAAGCAATAAATCACCAATAGGAACTAAAGGAGCTCCTTGTCCACCTAACAAAACATCTTGAGCTCTAAAGTCACAAATTACGGTCTGTACAAGCTGTTTTGCTAAGGCTTCTTTATTCCCAATCTGATAGGTTATACCACGATCTGGTTCATGAAAAATAGTGTGTCCGTGAGAACAAATCAAATCAATTTCTCTAAGATTCTTAGAATTAATAAACTTAAGAATGGTGTCTCCTAAGAGTTTCGTGTATTGCAGATCTTTCTCTGCCAAAATTGTTGTAGAAGATCGATGTAAATTTTGTAAAATTAGCTTCCAATCTTCTGAATATGAATAAGTTTCTGCTTCAATTATATGAAAAGTCCAATGCTCTTTTTTTTCAAAACGAATATATGCAAGGTCTATCCCATCAAGAGATGTTCCAGACATTACTCCTATAACACTATAGACTAATTTTTCCACTTTTAGTTTTTTCCAGTATGAAACAAAGAAAGAAAAATTTAAAGTATTTATAGTTTTTGGCTTAAAAATTAAAAATATATGAAATTTGGACTCTAAAAATTATGATATTACAAAACATCTAGATTTATCTTTGTTATTAGTATTAGCAGGTTAAATAGATTCTTATTTTTGTTATTACACAAAATTTAAATTTTATGTTGCCAGCTAAACAAGGACTTTACAACCCAGATTTCGAACATGATAATTGTGGAGCCGGTTTTATTTGTAGTTTAAAAGGAATCAAAACCAACGATATCATTCACAAAGCGCTTGACATTTTAGATAAGTTAGAGCATAGAGGTGCTGTAAGTGCCGATGGAAAAACAGGTGACGGGGCTGGAATATTAATAGAAATTCCACATGACTTCCTCACAAAACAATGTGATTTTAAACTTCCAAATGCCAATGAATATGCAGTTGGAATGGTGTTTCTTCCAAAAAAAGAAAATCAACGAAGCTATGCTGTTGGTGTTTTTGAGGCCGAAATCAAAAATCAAGGACTAGAAGTGTTAGGCTGGAGAAAAGTTCCCGTAAATCCTGAAGTGATGGGAAGTATCGCTGCACAAACAGAACCACATATCATGCAAATTTTTGTGGGAAGAGGAAATTCAGAATTAAGCGACAGCGAATTTAACATCAAACTATTTATTGCACGTAAAATAAGTGAACATACTATTTTAAATTCCAAGCTATCTCAAGCTTCTTATTTTTATCTTCCTAGTTTGTCTACTCATACTTTGATATATAAGGGTTTATTGATTCCAGAAGACATTAAAGGATACTACCACGATTTATCAGATCCATTAGTGGTTACAAGATTAGCATTAGTACATCAGCGTTTTTCAACAAATACCTTCCCCACTTGGGACTTAGCGCAACCTTTTAGATATATGTGCCACAACGGTGAAATAAATACATTTAGAGGGAATTTTAGTCGTATGCAAGCTAGAGAAGAATTGCTTGAAAGTGATTTATTTGGACCTGATATCAAAAACATATTACCCATTATACTCAAAGGTAAATCAGATTCTTCTTCAATGGATATGGTTGTTGAGCTATTACTTGCAACCGGTAGATCCCTTCCTGAGGTAATGATGATGCTTGTTCCTGAAGCTTGGGAAAAGCACACTTATATGGATGATGATAAAAAAGCTTTTTATAAATATAATGCTTGTATTATGGAACCTTGGGACGGCCCTGCTTCTATACCCTTTACAGATGGCAAATACATTGGTGCGCTCCTAGATAGAAATGGACTTCGTCCTTCCCGTTACTCAGTAACAAAGGATGGTTACGTAGTGATGTCTTCAGAAACTGGTGTTCTTGATATTGCACCAGAAAATATTGAACGTCATGGTCGCCTTGAGCCTGGGAAAATGTTTTTAGTAAATATGGACGACGGTCGTATCATTGAAGATGACGAAATCAAAAAAGAAATCACCACCAGGCGTCCTTATAAGAAATGGCTAGATGAAAATCTTTTACCCTTAAAAGAAATCCCATACACTGGAAATGTGACTCCAACTGAAAAAGAAGATTTTGAAACACGCATGCGAATTTTCGGATATACGCAAGAGGATTTAAAAACTATTATAACTCCCATGAGTACCCTTGGAAAAGAAGCCATGGGCTCTATGGGAATTGATACACCTCTTGCGGTATTGTCAACACGTCCTCAGTTATTGTACAATTATTTCAAACAGCTTTTTGCTCAGGTAACTAATCCGCCATTAGATGGAATTCGCGAAGAAATTGTAACCGATACTAGTTTAACCATTGGAAGTGAATTTAATTTATTTGAAATTTCTCCTCAACATGCAAAAAAATTAAGTATTCAAAATCCTGTAATTTCTAATGAAGATTTAGATAAAATCAGATTTATTGAGCATAATGATTTTAAAGCATCAACCATTTCGATACTCTATGAACTTAGTGGACGTTTGAATAGTTTGGAAGAAGCTTTAGAGGATATGATTAAGGATATTAATAAAGCTCTAGCATCAGGAGCAAACATTATCATTCTTTCAGATCGTGGGGTTTCTGCTTCCATGGCACCCATCCCAATGCTTCTGGCTACAGCCCACGCACACCATGCATTAAAACGCTTAAAGAAACGTTCCAAGTTTGGAATTATTATTGAATCTGCAGAGCCACGTGAACCACATCATTTTTCACTCTTATTTGGCTATGGTGCTAGTGCCATTAATCCTTATATGATTAACGAAATTATTATTCATCAGGCAGCAGAAGGAACCATTGAGGTGACTGCAGAAGTTGGAATTCAAAATTTCAATCAAGCTATTGCAAAAGGTATTGTCAAAGTCATGAATAAAATTGGAATTTCTACACTTCACTCCTACAGAGGTGCACAAATTTTTGAAGCTCTTGGTCTTTCACAAAAATTAATTGATCGTTTCTTCGTCAATACTGCTACTCGAATTGAAGGAATTGGTCTCTATGAAATTGAAAAAGAAATTAACGCTCGTCACACAAAAGCATACATTCATGAATCCAATCTTGGCCTCCCTTTAGAAATAGGAGGTGATTACCGTTGGAGAAGAGATGGAGAAGATCACGTTGTCAATCCTTCATCTATTGCAAGCTTACAACAAGCAGTTCGTCAAAACAAACCGGAAAGTTATGTTACTTTTGCTAAAATGATTAACGATCAAAACGAAAAAATAATGACTCTCAGAGGGCTCTTTGAATTTTCCAGTTTTGATCCAATTCCAATTGATCAAGTAGAACCTTGGACGGATATTGTAAAACGTTTTAAAACAGGTGCCATGTCTTTGGGGTCGATTAGCCAAGAAGCACATGAAAATTTAGCCATTGCAATGAATCGTATTGGGGGGAAAAGTAATTCTGGAGAGGGAGGAGAAGACAAACGTCGTTTCCAACCAGATAAAGATGGGAACTGGAGAAATTCAGCTATAAAACAAGTTGCCTCTGGCCGTTTTGGAGTGTCCAGTCACTACTTAAGTTCAGCTAAAGAAATTCAAATTAAAATGGCTCAAGGAGCAAAACCAGGAGAAGGGGGTCAACTTCCAGGGCCTAAGGTTAATCCATATATTGCTTCCGTGAGAAATTCAACTCCTTACGTAGGACTTATTTCTCCACCGCCACACCACGATATTTATTCTATTGAAGATTTAGCACAGTTAATTTATGACCTTAAAAATGCCAACCGAGCGGCAAGAATAAATGTTAAATTAGTTTCAGAAGTTGGAGTGGGAACTATTGCTGCTGGGGTTGCAAAAGCAAAAGCAGATGTTATATTAATCTCTGGTTATGATGGTGGAACAGGAGCATCTCCTCTAACCTCACTAAAACACGCAGGACTTCCTTGGGAACTTGGTATCGCAGAAGCACAACAAACGCTGGTAATGAACGACCTTAGAAGTCGTATTGTATTAGAATGTGATGGTCAAATGAAAACTGGCCGTGATGTTGCAATTGCTTGTCTTTTAGGTGCTGAAGAATTTGGATTTTCCACAGCTCCTCTTATTGCCTCTGGATGTATTATGATGCGCGCTTGTCACTTAAATACTTGCCCGGTTGGAATTGCAACACAAGATCCGGAACTACGGAAAAATTTTAAAGGAAAACCTGAGCATGTTATTAATTACATGTACTTTATTGCAGAAGAGTTGCGTGGGATTATGGCAGAACTCGGATTTAGGACCATTGATGAAATGGTAGGACAATCACAAAAAATAAACATGAAAAAAGCATTGGATCATTACAAATCTCAAGGCATTGATCTTTCAAATATTTTATACAAGCCTAAAGTTCCTAGCTCAGTTAAAGAACGAAACACCAAAGAACAAAATCATGGTTTAGAGAATGTTCTGGATTTTGATATTTTAAGACAAGCTCATCCTGCACTTTACAGAAAAGAAATACAACATTTAGAGTTCAATATTAAAAATACTAATCGAACGGTTGGAGCTATTTTGAGCAATGAAATTTCAAAAATTCATGGGGCAGATGGCTTACCAAAGGATACTTTGAGTTTAAAATTTAAAGGAACTGCAGGACAAAGTTTTGGTGGTTTTGCCACCCACGGACTTTACATGAAGGTTGAAGGTACTGCCAATGATTATTTTGGAAAAGGTCTCTCGGGTGCAACTATTGTTGCACAAGTACCAGAAAAAGCAACGTTTGTTCCTCATGAAAATGTGATTGTAGGAAATGTCTGCCTCTATGGAGCAACTGCAGGTGAAGCTTACATAAACGGTATTGCGGGAGAACGATTCTGTGTTAGGAATTCAGGAGCGTCAGCAGTAGTAGAGGGAATTGGAGACCATGGTTGTGAATATATGACGGGTGGAATTGCTGTTGTTCTTGGTGATTTTGGAAGAAACTTTGCTGCTGGTATGAGTGGAGGAATTGCCTATCTATTCAATGAAAATAGTTCTTTTGATGAGAAAAAATTTAACTTAGAAATGGTAGAGTTAGAAGATCTTCAAGAAAGCGATCATAAAAAACTACAAGGGCTTCTTCAAAACCATCTTGACTACACTAAAAGTCCAAAAGCAGCCTCTATTTTATCAAACTGGCCTAAATCAAGTAAAAAATTCATTAAAGTTATGCCAACTGACTACAAACGTGCTTTGGAAATGATGGCAGATCAAGAAAGTGAAAAAATAGTATAAATCATGGGAAAAATTAAAGGTTTTATGGAATTTGACCGTCTCAATGAGTCGGTAGTTAATCCAAAGGAGCGTGTCAAAAATTATAATGAATTTACAGTAGCTCCCAAAGAAAAAGAATTACAGGAACAGGGTGCTCGTTGTATGGATTGTGGTGTTCCATTTTGTCATAGTGGTTGTCCTTTAGGAAATTTAATTCCTGATTTTAATGATGCTGTTTACCAAAACGAATGGCAACGTGCTTTAACCATTTTACATAGCACCAACAATTTCCCTGAATTTACAGGGAGACTTTGCCCTGCTCCTTGTGAAGAAGCTTGTGTATTAGGAATCGTAAGTCCACCTGTATCAATTGAATTAATCGAAAAATATATTGTAGAGAGAGGGTTTTCAGAGGGCTGGATTAAACCACAACCTCCTGAATCAAGAACAGAAAAAACAGTCGCTGTTATTGGCTCAGGACCCGCCGGACTTGCAGCAGCTCAACAATTAAATAGGGCAGGGCATTTGGTGACCGTTTTTGAACGTGATAATAAAGCCGGTGGCTTACTTCGCTACGGAATTCCAGACTTTAAAATGGAAAAAAATATTATTGATCGTCGATTAGATGTTTTAAAAGCAGAAGGTATTATTTTTAAATGCAATGTAGAAATTGGGGAAACCGTAAAAGCCGAATCTCTAGAGAATGAATTTGATGCAGTGGTACTTGCCACTGGCGCAACTATTAAGAGAGGTCTCCCTATTCCAGGCTCAGATTTAAATGGTGTGGAACAAGCGATGGAATTTCTTCCTCATAACAACAAAGCTGTAGATGGACAAATTGAGCGTAAAGCAAAATATATTGCTAAAGATCGAAATGTTATTGTCATTGGAGGTGGTGATACGGGTTCAGACTGTATTGGAACTTCAAACAGACAGGGTGCAAAAAGTGTCACTAATTTCGAACTTATGCCTAAGCCTGCTGAAGGGAGAACAGAAGAACACCCATGGCCATATTGGCCCTTCAAATTGAAAACAAGTTCTTCTCACAAAGAGGGTATCCATAGAGAATGGAGCATCTTGACTAAAGAATTTGTGGGAGACAAATCTGGTAAGCTCGTTGGATTAAAAACAGTTGAAGTTAAATGGAAAAAAATTCCGGGAGAGCGTCCGCAACTTATTGAAAAAGAAGGTTCTGAAAAAGAATGGCCTTGTGATTTAGCTCTTTTAGCGCTCGGTTTTACGGGTCCCGAAAAAACAGTACCAGAACAATTTGGTTTAGCACTAGACGAGCGAGGAAACATTAAAGGTGAAAACGATTATCAAACACAAAAACCATCCATTTTTACAGCAGGTGATTGTAGAAGAGGGCAGTCATTAATTGTCTGGGCTATTTCTGAAGGCCGAGAAGCAGCTCATCAAGTAGACACTTTTTTGATGGGAAAATCAACACTTCCACAAAAGAATATGGCTGGTGATTTAATGGCAGTATGAAAATTTCAGTTAAATGACTTTATTGAAAAAATATAAACTTGTTAATTAAATAAGCTAGTTTATATTTACCGTAAATTTGTCTTAATGCGGCATTTATTCCTTGTCTTAGGTTCTCTGTATTTAACTGCTCAGAAAACACTTCCCACCTTTGATGGAATAGTTTCAGAAAAAGAATGGGTAAATGCAGAAAAATTCAAGATCAATTATGAAATAAACCCTGGAAATAATGAACCATCAACTCACGAAACTGAGGTTTTTATTACTTATTCCAAAACCGATTTATATGTAGGATTTATCGCTTATGCTGACATGAAAAACTTGCGTTCTTCAATACGCAATAGAGACGAAGGCTATGAAGATGATAATGTTCTGATTGGAATTGATACTTATAGAGATGGACGCTATATGATCTCACTGGGATCAAACCCTGAAGGAAATCAACTGGATTTGAAATTTTCATCCTCTGGAGATACCGATCCTTCTTACAACATCAGTTTTGAGTCAAAAGCAAGTAAGCATAAAAACAGTTACCATGTAGAATTAAAAATTCCTTTTGCAGTATTACAGTTTAATAAAGCTGATGAGATGAAATGGAATGTCCTACTTTACCGCTCAACCTATACAGATGCGAACCGTAGCCAAAATATAAATTTTCCCATTGATTTAAATAACCCTTGTTTACCCTGTCAAACAAAATCAAACATTACATTAAAGAATATTGAATCAAAAAATAGAGTAAGTCTATTACCTTATGTTTTTGGGGGGCTCTCTGGCGTAAAAGAAAATGAAAATCTAAGCTTTGAAAAACCATTTGGAGATGTTGGTCTAAGTGGTCTTTTCGATCTAAACAATATTACCTCCTTAGAATATGCAATAAACCCTGATTTTTCTCAAGTAGAAGCTGACGTTTCGCAAATAACAGCCAATAACACCTTTGCCGTTTTCTTTGAAGAGCGTAGAGCTTATTTCAATGAAGGAAATGACATAATTGACACAAGACTAAACACTGTTTATACAAGGTCCATAAACAAGCCTGTTTTTTCCTCAAAACTAATTACTCAAGGAGAAAAGCAACGCATCTATTGGCTAGCTGCTTATGACGAAGCCTCTCCTTATTTAATTGCAGGTGAAAATCGATCTTATTTTGGCAAAGGAGGTGCTTCATTTTCAAATGTATTTAGATACCAACGCACCTTTGATCGCGGAAGTAATATAGGCTTTCTAACGACTAACCGCTTTTTCAAAGAAGGTGGTTCAGGAAATACTATTGGAATTGATGGTATCTATCGATTTAAAAAATCATATGCTGCTTCCTTTGAATTTAACAAAAGTATTACACAAGAGCCGATAGCAAATTGGATTGATGAAAACGAACAAATTAAAGATAAAAACACCGAATTGGATGGAGAAGAAAGCCAAGGAGATGCATTCTACTTTTCCGTTCAGCGAAACACAAAAAATTGGAATTCTGAAATTGAGTACGAACAGTATTCTCCACATTATCAAACACCTATAGGATTTGTAACCCAAAATAGCATGCGTTTTTTAAGTGGTAATCATGGCTATCAACACTTTTTTAACAAAAAAAATTATGTTAAACAGTTAGGTGTATACTTTGGAAGTGAAATTAGATATAATTATGAAAACCTCCTTAAATATCAGGATATAGGTACGTCTATTGATTTACAATTAAGTGGAAATATTCAAACAGGTATTGAATATAATTTTATCATAAGTGAAGAGTTTGAAGGATTTAATGGAACAAATATGCATGACTTTGAATTTTTTGCTTCCTATAGTCCCTCAGAAAGAATAAGCATTCGTTTATTCACAAATATTGGTGAGTCTATTGTTTATGATGAAGAAAATCCTGCAACAGGTAATATTATGTTTATTGGAACATTTAATAGTTTCCAAATTACTCCACAATTAACCTTGAGCCCAAGTTTTCGATACTCTCAGTTAAAAAACAAAAGTGATGACAGCTTTTATTTTAAAGGTTATATTACGCGTACTGAAATCAATTATCAATTTAACAACACTCTTTCTTTTAGACTTATTGGAGAATTTAATGACTTTGATAAAAACTTTTTTTATCAGCCCCTGTTAAAATGGAATCCAAATCCGTTTACAATTTTCTATATTGGTGGTACAAATGGCTATTCCATTTTAAATACTAATAATAAATATGGAATTGAAAATAGTCAGCTTTACTTCAAATTTCAATACCAGTTTGATTTATAAAAATTAACACTAAGTGATATTACATTCATAAACTGAAACTTACAAGATTTAAAATGTTTAGCTTGGAATAGAAATTCTAATACGATACATGAAAAAAATCATTCTAGCTGTCTTATTTTCTTTAATACCAATATATAGTTTTTTTACCTGGATATATATATTCAATAAATTCATTGATATAAATCAAGCAGATAAACTTCTTGAATACAACAAAATGTTTTTTAATATTTCTATTAATCAAACAACACTTTCATTAGTAAATCTTTCATTGGCAATTACTTCAATATACTTTCTTAAAAAAGCTGAAGTCAATCAGAATAAAATATTGAAGATATTTCGTTTATTAGCACTATTACTTATAGTTCTAATTAGCATGTTTAATATTTGGGGCTGGTTATAAAAAGCAAACTTTTAGGCAAAAAAAAGACCCACTCACGATTGTGAATGGGTCTTCGAGGAAGGCGGCGACATACTCTCCCACCGGATGGCAGTACCATC
>JGI20157J14317_10000092_pt1 | contig 91398 bp, 87 predicted proteins | sample COG_07_FD_14317 | JGI IMG/M metagenome (IMG submission 14317)
TAGTGGTCATGTATCTCATCAAAACATTGAAAGATTTTCGAATCGCTTCATTGAGTAGAGGTTATGGAAGAAAAACCAAGGGTTTGGTCATTGCTGGGCCAAAGGACAATCCTACTACTTTGGGAGACGAACCCTATCAGTTTTTCAATCGGTATCCCGAAACGGTTGTTGCGGTATCTGAAAAAAGAGCCATCGGGGTGAAAGCGTTGGCAAAAATGCCGAATCTTATTGATTTTATCATCCTCGATGATGTGATGCAACATCGATGGGTACGCCCTCAATTGATGATCATGACCTCATCATTCCAACGTCCCTATTTTAAGGATTTTGTTTTTCCTGCTGGAGATTTAAGAGAATTCCGATCGGGAGTCAAACGGGCTGATATTTTGTTGGTTACCAGAACACCAGAGGAATTTTCAATAGAACAAAAAGAAGAGTTTTTAAAAAATATCAAAATTAATGTTCCCGTTTTTTTCACCAAGATTCAATATTCAAAGCTTCTAACACAAAACGGAAAAACGCTCGATTTGACCTTATTGAAGGGCGAAGACTTTTTGCTGGTAACAGGAATTGCGGATACCCATCATTTGGTTGAATATTTAGAAAAACAATATGGATCTTTTGATCATCTCAAGTTTAAAGATCATCATGCTTATTCGCTGGCTGATGCGGAGAGGATAAATGAGCGTGCAAGAGGAAAAATAATTGTGACGACTGAAAAGGATTATGCCAAACTCGAAAAAGTATTAGACAACAACAGTCTGTATTGTCTTAGAATTGAACTTGATTTTGTTTTTAAGGAAGAGCAACAGTTTTTTGAAAAGATGATCAAAGGACTCTAGTTCAAGTGTTTGTGTGCCTTGTAAGATGAACGAACCAAAGGCCCACTTTCAACATGTCTAAAACCTAAATCTTTAGCAACTGCTCCGTATTTTTCAAAGGTTTCGGGTGAAATGAAAGATTTTACGGGTAAATGTTTTTTACTGGGTTGAAGGTATTGACCAATGGTTACGACTTCTACAGATGCATTCCTAAGATCATGTAAGGTTTCATAAACTTCTTCTTCCTTTTCTCCTAGACCTAACATAATCCCGGATTTGGTACGATTGACCCCCATTTGTTTGAGGTATTTCAAGACTTCTAAACTCTGGTCGTATTTGGCTTGAACCCTCACCTCTCTGGTCAATCGTCTTACGGTTTCGAGATTGTGTGAAACTACTTCGGGAGCCGCTTCTATGATACGATCGATATTGGTTCTGTTTCCTTGAAAATCAGGAATGAGGGTTTCCAAAGTGGTATTGGGATTCAATCGGCGAACAGCTTTGATCGTTTCATTCCAGATGATAGAACCCATATCTTTAAGATCATCCCGATCTACGGAGGTAATTACCGCATGTTTAATTTTCATGATTTTAATGGATTGTGCCACCTTTTCTGGTTCCTCCCAATCCACATTTCCAGGTCTTCCTGTTTTGACCCCACAAAATCCACAAGAACGGGTGCAGACGTTTCCTAATATCATAAAGGTAGCAGTACCCTCTGCCCAGCATTCACCCATATTTGGACAACTACCTGAAGTACAGATGGTATTGAGTTTATATTGATCTACAAGCCCTCTTAGTTCGGTGTATTTTTTCCCTGTAGGAAGTTTTACTCTGATCCATTTTGGTTTGCCAACGCCCTTATTTTCCCTTTCTGCTATTTCCAAAAAACATTTTTTTCAAAGATACAAACTAAATTTAGAGACTCAAAAGGTAAACTCCAGTAAAGCCGATCAAGAAAATGATTCCCAAAAGACTAAGAATTTTAATTTTTTGAGAGGGGTGATCCTTGGTGGGCATATGCTTACTGGTGATCAAACGATAATTGAGGATGGCGTAAAAAGGGGCAGTGATGAATGACAAAACAGTAGCAATTTGAACCAAAAGTCCCATTTCGGAAAGTAAAAAAAGAAAGATCAAGCAAGTTCCCAATGCCAGAATGGTGATCCAAAGCATATAATAATCTTTGTTTTTTTGTTGAAAGAGCAATTGTACGGTTTTAGACATAGCTCTTGGAGAGGCATCTAGAGTGGTAATGGTGGTGCTGATCATAGTAGTCAAGGCGGCAACGGCAATTACACTATACCAATTTTCACCCAAGTTTGAGGTATAAAGTTCGATCAATTGGCCTGCAAATTCATTCCCTTTATTGGAGAATTCGAGACCAGAGCCAAACATAACAAGCGCTCCTAAGCCTACAAAACAAACCCCCAAAACAACCGTCGTCAGGTAGCCAATATTAAAATCAAAAAGACCTTCTTTAAGGGATAGTTTGTTTTTCAGGTCATTCTTTTTTTCTAACACCCAAATGGAATGCCAAATAGAAATGTCCATGGGGGCAGGCATCCAACCCATAAAAGCGATGACAAACAACAATCCAGCTCCCTCGGGAAATACTTGCGTAAATTCAAGGGAAGCATTGCCTTTTGAGGAGGCAATCATTAGAGCCAGTATACTGCTTATGGTAAGAACCAACACAATGGCTTTGATTACTTTATCCAAAAGTTGGTAGCGACCGATTAACAATATGCTATAACAGACCGCTGTTACACCTATACTCCAATATATGATTTCGGTATCGACATCAAAGAGGTTGGAAGCCAATCCTGCTGTGACAATGGTAACAGCAGTCTGGATGGTAAACATGGTGGCCATATTGAGAAAAAAATAGATCCACAAATAAAATTTTCCCAGTTTGTAATACCCATCTAGTAAACTTTCTCCAGTGGCCAAAGCATAACGGGGTCCAAACTGAAAAAACGGATATTTGAAAAGGTTGACCAAGAGCAGTACCCATATCAGCCCCCATCCGAAATCGGCACCAGCTCGGGTAGATTGTACCAAGTGAGATACCCCTATGGCTGCTCCTGCAAAAAGCAAACCTGGACCTAATTTCTTTAACCTAGTCAGCATCTTCTTTTATTTTTTGGTTCAGTAAATTTTTGGCCCTTAAGAGTTTTACTTTTACAGTATTGATGGGTTGATCCATTTTTGTACTGATTTCTTTATAAGAAAGTCCATCAAAAAATCGAAGTCGCAAAATTTTTCGATAGTCTTTTTTGAGTGACCTAATCTTATTGAGTAAAGATTCCAGATTTTGGTTAGTGATCAAAATATCTTCTGGGGAGGGTTGATCTTCATTGGTAAACGCCTGAAGATCTGAGGAGTAGGAAAGTGTTTGGAGATTTATTTTATTATTTTCCTTTCTCAACAAATCGTTGTAAATGTTTTTAGAAATGGTCAAGAGCCAAGTTTTGAATTCAAATTGATCGTTGAAAGTAGAGATTCGATCAAAGGCTCGAGCGAATGTAATTATTGAAATTTCTTCCGCAAAATCTTTATTTCCAGTTTTTTTCAACTGAAAATTATAGAGATAACTCCAATGATAATTGAAAAGTTCGTTGAAAGCTTTTTGATCTTGCTTTTGAGCTTTTCCAATAACAAGTTTAACATTCTTCATAGGGAGATTGAAGAAACAGGATTAATTGTGCTGAGGGTTTGTTTTGCAATTTTGCTCCGAAGGCAATTTTCCGCAATAGCTGCAAGTTTCATTCTCTTTGTTAAGAAAAGGGCTTTGACTGGCACAAGTACCAGAAAATTCCCCTCCCTTTTTTGCCCAAATTTTAATTGCAATTCCAGCGAAAGCAAGAGCTAATAGGACGAAAGTTATAAGAAATAGCTTCATAAGTGTGGTGTAAAATTAGCAAAAATTATCATCTTCGGGATGGGATGACTCAACTTAATAATTTGTAGGAATTTACGCACAAATCTTATTTGTCTCATTTTACCAATTATTACTTTGAATAAACCAAAATAATTAAAAAACGCCCGATTATAACGCCGCATCTTCTAGTCTAGCCAATTTGACGGAAATTCGAATTGAAATCATTTGGTACCCAAATCATACTTTCAATGTTTTGAATGTACCCTAAACTAAATTTATCATGAAAACACAAACTCTTCTGGGATCTCCAGATAAATTTACTTCCTCTGAATTCACTGTTCTGAAATCTATGGCATTAGGTTTGAGTTGCGATGAAATTAGAAACCTTCTTGGTTTAAAAGGCGATAAATATGAATCTCTATGTCAAGGTCTGTTCCAAAAACTCGGAGCATCAAATCACTACACTGCTGTAAAAAAAGCATATCAAAATAAATATCTCGATCGGAAGGAACTCTCCTTGGAGGATTTAAAATCATTTTCATTAGAGTTCGCTTATAAAAATGTTGAAAAATTGAAAATCAATCCCACAGATCCAAAACACTTGCTTTGGGAATTCTATGACCTTCTTTTAGATTTCCATTTTCAGCTTGAAAATAAGCAATTATAAAAAAATCCCACCGAAGCGGGATTTAAGATTTCATCTACGGCATTAAGCCTTATTGTGATAAGATTGAGTAACAAAGATAAATAAACCCCAAGATACATGTCAAATTTACTAGGACTTTCTTTAGATGTTGGAGCTATAGGTTGGACTCTAATAGACAGTGATTCTAAAAGGGTAAAAGATATGGGAACCTACGTATTTCCTATAGGTTCTGAGAATTATGGATCAGGCAATAGGGAGGTTTCTAAAAATTCATTAAGGACTCTAAACCGTTCCAAAAGAATGGGCTACAGTCGTAAAAGGAGACGTAAGAATTTTCTGATAAAACTACTTGTAGCTCATGAAATGTGTCCCCTAAAAAAGTCCCATATCCACAAAGAGGCATTCAAAAGTTGCTTTCAAAGAAAAGAATTTGTTGATTGGATGAAATTGAACCCCTATCAATTGAGGGCCAAAGCTGTCAATGAAGAAATTAGCCTGCATGAATTGGGTCGGATATATTATCACATATTAATCAGAAGAGGATTTCCTTTTGGAAAGAGGAATACAGATTCAAAAACCAATACTTTGTTTACGGGAATCCCTCATTTTAATAGGCTCGGAATCAGAGATTTAGAAAGAAAGAAGAAGGAGGAAACTTTGGGTCAGTACTTCAATTCCCTTTTGCCACCCGAAAATGTTTCATACAAAAAGGCGGAAGAGAGAATCAGAAATAGATTTGTCAATAGGGAAATGTATATTGAGGAGGCTCACATTATTTGGAATAAACAAACTACTTTTCATACTGAGTTAAATGAAGAATTAAGAAATAAATTAATTGGTTCTCCTGAGGGGAATTCAGTTTCCATAGGTGCAGTGTTTTTTCAAAAGCCGCTGCGCTCTCAAAAACACAAAGTTGGTAAATGTACATTTGAGCCTAATAAATCCCGATGCGCTATTTCCAACCTTGTCTATCAAGATTTATTGGCCTATAAATGGATCAATACTATCAAAAAAGACGGAGGTTGCCTATCCCACGAAGAAAGTGAAAAAATTTATCGTTTTTTCATGGCCAATAGCCGATTTAAGTTTTCGGAAATCAAGCAATTACTTGGAGCTGTAAATTTACAGTTCAACAAAAAAAACAGTGATGTAATTTATGGATCTAGTTTAAATAGCAGGCTCTCTAGGGAGGATCTTTTTGGTATGGACTGGTTCGATCTGCCTTTTTCAAAACGGAAAGATATATGGCATGCATTATACTTTTTTAATAACAGTGATCAGTTACAAATCCATGCCCAACAAAAATGGGGTCTAGGAGAACTTGCTGCACAGAAAATTGCAAAGTTGGAGGTCAATAAAAGATATGCCCCAATCAGTGAAAAAGCAGCTAAAAACATCCTTTATTTTCTCAAAAGAGGAGTGAGTTATCAGCTTTCAATTGTTCTGGGAGGCGTTAAAAATAGCTTGAGTAGTGTGTGGGACAATATCGAAGAGACCGACATTCAGTTTATTATTAATAGGGTTGTTAGTCTATACAGGCAGAATGTAAGAAGTGGATTTCTTCCTAAGCTCAAAGAATTTTTAATCGATGAAATGCAGTTTTCAGATTTTCAAATCAAGAAACTTTACGGCCTTCAAGTTCAGAACTCTGATTTCACCGTTAGCAAAAAATTTCCTTACGGTGCAAAAGAGGATAAAGAAATCAATGATTTTAAAATCCGCTTTTAAAGAACACTCTTTTTCAAGCCCGAAAAATCATCAATTCTGTTGTCGATAAATATGGAACTATTGATGAAATAAAGGTAGAACTCAATACCAATCTTAAAACCAATAAATTTCAACGGTATATCTATCGCTTGGATCAAAAAAGAGTTGCAAATAATCGTTACCGTTATATCAATAGAATTGGATCATTATCCGAGAATATTACTCAACTCAACCTTCTAAAAATGGAATTATGGGAAGAGTGTAGTGGAATTTGTCCTTACAGCGGAGAACCCATCCCTTTGGAAACCTTATTTACGGACAATATCAAAGTGGTGTATATTCACCCTTGGTCAAAGTCTCTCAATGATAGTTCTGTCAATAAAACACTTTGCTACAGTTACTTTGCTGAAAGGTTGGATGAAAATTCACCTTATGAATTTTTTAGTGATAATCCCGAACAATGGGAAAAGGTAGTTGATCGAGCGGCGGATTTATTTTCCAATAGTATCAATTATCCCGCTAACCAGAAAAAATTCAGAAAGTTTGTTAAAAGATACTACCAAAGAAATTACATTAAGAATCAATTAGATGACCCAAATTTTGTGAGCCGGGAAGTCGCATGCCTTTTGAGTAAGGTCTGTGTGAGGGTGTCCATTTCATCAGATTACACTACCGATCATATGATTCATGCCTTTTCTTTAGATAAAATCATCGATCCTACCCATGAAAAATTCAGGTATAGGGATCATAGAAATTATGGACTCAAATCCTATATAGTAGCCATAAGAGATAACGATTATCTGAAAGAGTTGTCGATTAGAAATAAATATTCGACTCTAAATAATGCGCCTCTTTTTCCTATTCCACATGATGATTTTAGAAATGAAGTGAATTATTTCATTAACAACATGTTGGTAGCTCACAAGAAACAGGATCGTTTTTATAGCACCAGAAAAGTAAATTATAAATCAGGTGATCAAATTGTCAGTAACAGAGGTTTTGCCCCTAGAGGTTCACTCCATAGAGACTCAATGTATGGCAAACGAACACCGCCCAATCTCAAAACGGCCTATCATATTAGAAAGCCATTGGAGAGTATAAGAACCATGGGGCAAGTGGAAAAGATAGTTGACGTAAATGTAAAGAATGCTGTTCTTAAGGTATTAAAAAATGCCAATCTTTCCGATGAGAATACTTTTTCACCCCAACAAGTTTTTTTTAAGAATTATGTCAATGGATCAAAAAAGACAAAGGTATTTCTTCCTAATAAAAATGGAGATCCAGTTCCTGTAAATAAGGTGAGAATTCGCGAGGCCCTTAATTCGGCCGTAAAACTCAAAAAAGATATTGATCAATATGTGAATTTGAGAAAGAACCATCATGTCTTAATTTATAGAGATGAGAATCAGGATTTAAATGAGGAAGTGGTGAGTTTTTGGGAAGCAATCAAAAGAATAGAATCCGGAGCTTCACTTTACCAATTACCCAATGATGACTGCGAAATGGTCACTGCTCTTCATATCAATGATATGTTTTTAATGGGTGTTAATGATTTAAAGGAACCCGTTGAAGATCTGACCAAAGATAATTTAGTAAAGCATTTGTATAGGGTTCAAAAATTATCGAGTCGCTTTTATGAATTTCGCCAAGCACACAATAATCAGTTGGATGCTACTGAATACCCTAATTATATAAGAATCAACAATTTTGGCTCTAGAAAAACAGGGTGGTCAACATACCAACCCCTCAAAGTCGAAATAAGTCCCATTGGAGATTTAGTGGTAGCTGAAGAAAGATATTTATATAATACCCAAAAATTAATTTTATGAAGTGATCCCCCAAAGCTTAAAGAATAGAGGATTAGGGAATACTCTATTTCTCCAACAACATTACAATTTCATTAAATAAATATAGTGTTGTGGTTTGATTGAATTTTTAAAGTTAGGGGGACATTCATAATTTATCAGAATAAGAACTAATTTTCCAACAAAATTTTGAAGAAATAAATTCCGAACAAGACTGTTATTGAGAATTTTAGAAATACTCCAGTGATAAATCCAATTAATGAGCCACTAGCTGCCTTGAGTGCAGTGCGTTTGTCATCTGGATTGTTAATTAACTCTCCAATAAATGCACCAGTGAAAGTTCCAAGGAAAATTCCTAGCGGTCCCAAAAATATTAATCCAACTATCAGTCCTATAGTGGCACCAATAATACCTGATTTTGTTCCTCCAAATTTTTTGGCACCAATAATCGGGATAAAGTAATCTAAAATAAAAACACCAATAGCAATTGAAAGTGTAATTCCTAAAAAAGTAAAATCTGGGGACACAAAAGTAGTCTGATGTAAAATCAATAATGCCACCCAAGCAGTTATAGGGCCTGGAATGACAGGCACAAAACTTCCAATTAGACCTATAATAATGAGTAAAATTCCAATGATGATAAGTGCTAAATCCATATTTAAATTTGAGGTTTTTGATTTTTTCTATTCTTAAAAATAAAGATGTTTAAATAATAAATACTTGAAAAGTTCGTATTTTTAAAAATCATTAAATATCCATTATGAAAAGAAGAGTTTTTTTTTCAATAGTTTTAATTCCACTATTTTTAATTCAATTGACCTCCTGCGAATTGTTTGAGTCGACAACTGTTTCCAGTAAGGAGATCAAAAAAGCGTCAACTTGGTCAAAAAAAGACCAAGCTCCCAGTTTTCCCGAGTGCGAATCTCTTGAAGAAAAAGATCAATTGGATTGCTTTCAAAATATCATTTCAGAACAATTGATGGCGTCTATTATCGACACAAATTTTGTAGCCCCTTATCCACTAGACGACAATATTGTTTTAACTCTAAAAGTCGATAAGAAAGGTGCTTTTAGTTTGTTGGAGGCCGAGATACCCAATAGCGTTTTGGGAGCATTGCCTGATTTAGAGTCAAGGATAAATGATGCTGTCACCAATTTACCTAATGCACTTCCAGCAACCAAAACCAATGTAGGAGTTTATGTTGACACACAGTTTTCCCTACCGATCCAAATCAGGGCTCAGCCCGTTGAATGAGCTTGGAAGATCAAATCATCTTAGGAATCGACCCTGGAACCACGATCATGGGGTTCGGATTGATAAAGGTCGAGAAAGGGGAGATGAAGCTCCTTCAAATGCATGAGCTCCAGCTAAAAAAATACGATAATCATTACCTTAAACTTAAGCAAATCTTTGAAAGAACCCTTGGACTTATTGAGGAATACCACCCGAATCAGATAGCGATTGAAGCTCCTTTTTTTGGTAAAAACGTTCAATCAATGCTCAAACTGGGAAGGGCTCAGGGGGTTGCAATGGCTGCTGGCTTGTATCGTGAAGTTCCAATAACCGAATATTCTCCCAAAAAGATAAAGATGGCGATTACTGGAAGTGGAAATGCTTCAAAGGAACAGGTCGCCAAGATGTTGCAAAGCTTTTTTAAAATTAAAGTCCTACCTAAGAATCTTGATGCCACCGATGGTTTGGCCGCTGCCGTATGCCACTTTTTCAATCAGGGTAGGCCCGAAAAAACCAATAGCTATAGTGGTTGGCAGGCCTATGTCAATCAAAATCCCAAAAAAGTTAAATCAGGTTAATGGCGGGTATTTATTTTCATTTTCCTTTTTGCCGTCAAGCTTGTCATTACTGTAATTTTCACTTCTCTACCCAATTGAAGCATCAAGAAAAAATGCTTCGAGGATTTGAAAAAGAGATAGAATTGAGAGCCGAGCAGTGGCCTGATGCGCTTGATAGTATTTACTTTGGAGGAGGTTCTCCCTCTTTGTTATCTCCTGCGTCTGTCGAAAAATTGATCAATGCCGTCACCAAAAATTTCAAACTTGGAGAAAGTGTTGAAATTACTATAGAGGTCAATCCAGATGACGTTTCCTTTGAATATTTGGAAGCGATGTCAACTATTGGGATTAATCGTTTAAGCATCGGTATTCAGTCGTTTTTGGATAGTGAATTGAAATTGATGAATCGGATTCACAGCGCAGATCAAGGAATGAAATCCATTGAGTGGACGGCAAAGCTTTATGACAACTTTTCTGTTGATTTGATTTATGGAATTCCTTCGAGTGATCTCTCCAGTTGGAAAAAAAATCTGAATCAAGCCTTGTTTTTTGAGGCTCCCCATCTTTCGATTTATGCTCTTACCGTTGAACCCAAAACGGTGTTGGCGCATCAGGTGAAAAATAAAAAGATTCAACTCTTAGATGAGGATTTGGTTAAGAGTCAATACGACTGGATGGTTGATAGGATGGAGGGAGCAGGATATGAAAACTATGAATTTTCTAATTTTAGTAAGCCAGGCTTCAATGCAGTAAACAATTCCAATTATTGGAAAGGTAAAGCCTATATCGGGATTGGTCCTGCAGCCCATAGCTATGATGGTAAAAGAACGAGAAGTTGGAATCCTTCCAATAATATAAAATATCTAAATTCCATTCAACAGGGAATTTTGCCTGCTCAATCTGAGATTTTGAATACCCATGATGCTTTTAATGAGTATTTGATGACGAGTTTGAGAACCTCTTGGGGGGTTTCACTCAAAAAAATCAACCAAACTTTTGGGAAACACTACTCGGATTACTTGGAAAAGCAAGTGGAAAACCATCTGATTGATCAAAGGGTTTATTGGGATGGAGATGCTTTGAAAGTTACTAAAAAAGCCAAATTTCTGACAGACGGGATCGCCTCAGACCTTTTTTTACTTAAATACTAAGTTTTATTTATCTTCGTATAATTTCGAAAAATAGGGGTGGAAAAGGGAAATGGTTTCGATGCCCTTTAAGAAATTGTCTATACCGTAGTGTTCATTGGGGGAATGAATTGCATCACTATCAAAACCAAAGCCCATAAGTAAAGTTTTAGTTTCCAAAACTTTTTCGAACATGGGAACAATGGGAATACTCCCTCCGTCTCTCTTGGCATGAGGAACAACCCCAAAAACATCCTTGTAGGCCTTTTCGGCCGCCTTATAAGCCAAAGAATCGGTGGGGGTGACATACGCATTTCCTCCATGATGGGTGGTAACTTCAACTTTTACCCCTTTGGGTGCAATTGCTTTAAAATGTTGCTCAAACAATTGACTGATATTTTGCCAATCTTGATTGGGTACCAATCGCATAGAAATTTTTGCATGGGCATGACTTGGGATGACTGTTTTGGCTCCCTCGCCTGTGTAACCCCCCCAAATTCCATTGACATCGAGTGTCGGACGAATTGATCTACGATCCAGTGTGGTGAATCCTTTTTCTCCCATCACAGCTTCGATTCCTATAGAGGCTTTAAAACTATTTTCATCTGTTCCATTCTCATTCATTTTCTTTCGCTCCAATTCAGAAATTTCTTCCACTTGATCATAAAAACCCGGAATGTTTACCCTTTTGTTTTCATCATGTAGGGAGGCAATCATATCGCATAAAACATTAATTGGATTGGCTACCGTCCCACCGTAAAGCCCTGAATGGAGATCCCTATTGGGACCAGTTACGCTAACCTCCATATAACTCAATCCCCTTAATCCTGTTGTGATTGCTGGATTTTCTATACTGTTGATTCCTGTATCAGAGATGAGTATAATATCCGATTGCAACATGCTTTTGTGATCGGTGATAAATTTTTCCAAGTGGTCGCTTCCCACTTCTTCTTCCCCTTCAATTATAAATTTTATATTATTTGTGAGGGCGTTGTTTTTCTTTAGTAGTTCAACCGCTTTAAGATGCATCAACATTTGCCCTTTATCATCACAAGCTCCTCTGGCAAAAATTGCACCCTTGGGATGCAAGTCTGTTTTTTTAATTACAGGTTCAAAAGGAGGACTCTCCCAAAGTTCTAGAGGATCGGGTGGTTGAACATCATAATGACCGTAGACCAAAACAGTTGGTGCTGTCTCTGACACTAAGATTTCTCCATAAACCACAGGGTGGCCTTCTGTCTCGTAAATTTGAACTGAAGAACATCCGATATCATTGAGGGCATTTTCTATCCATATTGCTGTTTTTTTCACATCCTCTTTGTAATGAGGATCTGCACTAATGGAAGGAATTTTGAGCAATTCAATGAGTTGTTCAATAAAAATATCCTTTTGGTTTTGGAGTTGTTTTTTCATGATTTTTTCTAATACCATAAATGTACAAAACATTGTTTCTTTTTTCTTTTGGTAGAAAATCATTTTAGGAAAACTTGATTATATTTGTGCTCGTTTTACCAAGCGGGTGTGGTGAAATTGGTAGACACGCTAGATTTAGGATCTAGTGCTTCACGGCGTGGGGGTTCGAGTCCCTTCACCCGCACAAAAAAACCTCTATTGTTGAATAGAGGTTTTTTTTATAAAAATTAAATGGTGTTGATCACTTTTACTCTAGTATCTCATAGCAAAGTTTGTTGCCAGTAGATTCTAGATGTTGCTAATTTAACTAAGCTTTGATGATGATGATCTGAGCTTGAGCGTGAATGGCATTATTTTCTTTTGCATATTCCATAATATCTTTTCCTTCATCGCAAGTAGGTTCTACCAACATAGCTCCATAAGTTGCTAATAGTAAAATCATTTCTGCCTTGTCGTGAATGGCTGCATGGATGATTAATGGTTTACCATTGATTTTCATTCTGGGATTTATTGTACCCGACTGAATGAGTTGCTCAATGAAGTCATAGTCTTCTGTTTGAATGGCAGTTAATGCCTTTTCTTCTATAAGTTCTAAATTTTCTTTTACAGCTTCAATGGTTAGACTGTCTTTGGGAATTAAAACTTCATTTGCACTTAACGTTGTTAAGGAAATTAGGAGCGTGAAGAGTAAATATTTTTTCATTTCAATTATATTTTTTATTTGATACAAAGATATTTCTGAAACGATAAAGTTTGTTCAATAAAATTACCTTAGTAGTGTACTATATTATCAAAATAATTAACAATAACTAATTTAAAGGTAAAAATAATGATTTTAAACATTTAACATTAAATTAAATATAATTTAAAGTAAAAAATATCCACTTATTTTTCGAAATTTCTATTATGAGTTTTTTTTTATGAAATTGATGGATCCAAAAATGAATTCTGTAGAAAACCCTGAGTGTTGAAAAGCCCTTTAATTTTAATATTTGAGGCAAGAAATATTATGAAAGTAGTAAGAAAAAAAACTGATCTTAAAAACCAATTTCTACATTTAAATCAGTTTTATCCAAATCCAAAAAGGAAAGTTTATTTGATTGATCTATCGACCTTAAAATAATCTAATTTAATGTCATCCAAACCATCTTTATCAAAGGGATATTCCATTTGATCTTGAATGTTGTAGAGAGAAATGAGAATAAATTCGCTGAGAATGATAACAAAATAAGTCAATCCAACTGGGTTTTCCAATCCGATCTTATTGATGATGGTAGGGGTATAAATCACAGGAAACATGTATATAAAGATCAAACAATAAGCTTTCAAGCTGATAGGGGTCCTGTGGGTGTGAATGGCAATTAGATTTTCTTGTGATACATGAACATCTCTAATAAATCTAAAAATCTTTTGCTTAACACCTCCAGATAATTCTTCGTTATGTTTTTCAATGAACTCAAAGATTAACTCTGTTTTGGCATCAATTTTATCGGTGTTATAATTCGACTGAGAAAGATGATCTAAAAAGGAGTTGGAGAGGTCATTTAAGATTGCTTTGATTTCTTTTTTGGCTTCGTCGGGAAGTTTGGCGGCGTTCATAAAAAAATAGGTAATCGTTTTAATGGCACCCCTGTGTAAACTCAAAAATTCCAAAGCCTTTTCCCGTCTTTTGAACGCCCCTCTGATGGCAAAAACCAAAGGAAAAATAATTGCTATACTGATTAAAGTAAGATCAATATTATAGATGATTTCAAAATTGTAGGCACAAAAAGGCACCAATAAGGAAAGCACTATTGTTATTAGCGTTCGATGGTTAATTATGGAAAGATATCTAATCACAATTTTTTTATTATTTTCGTTAAAACTATTAACTATATTATGAATAAGCAAATGTTTTTTTTATTGGCATTATTGTTTTTGAATTCTGTTAGTGCACAGATCGAACAGAAATCAGATCTATTGTTCAAAAATCAGGACCCATTAAAAATCAAATTAAGTTATTCAAACAAAGAGATTCGCCTTGAAACCGACGATACAACCTACATTAAAACCACGATGTCTTTTTGGAACGATAATAAATGGAATGATCTTGAAGTTTCTTTACGCGCCAGGGGTAACTTTAGAAGATCCAAGTGTTATTTTCCTCCCATTAAGATGAAAATAAAAAAATCAAAAGCAGAAGGCTCCTTATTTGAGGGGAACAAAAATCTAAAACTGGTTGTTCCTTGTTTAATTCAAGACGAAAAAAATGACAACATTGTTCAAGAGTTTATTGCCTACAAGCTTTATGAAAAGATTTCTCCCTTTCACTTTCAAACCCGAATGGTTGAGATTGAGTTTGTAGAAATCAAAAAAAATAAGACAATAGTTCATAACCTCAAAGGTTTCCTCATTGAGGATGATAAGCGTGTTGCTGATCGGTTTGAAGGAAAATCTTTTGAAAGGTATATCCATCCCAAAGCCATGGATGACATGACCTCTATTCAAAACACAATGTTCCAATTTATGATTGGAAACACCGACTTTTCCGTTGCCTATCAACACAATGGAAAATTATTATACGTTGATAAAAAAATCTATCCATTGCCTTATGATTTTGATTTGTGTGGTATGGTGGATGCCAGTTATGCAATTGTAAATACTAAACTAGGAATCAATACTGTCAAGGATAGAAAATATCGAGGTTTTAAAAGAGATGAATCCATGGTTCAGGAGGTTCGGGATCAATTATTAAGTAAAAAGGCTCAATTTTTTCAAATTATAGATGATCAGCAACCCAGATTTGAATTGGCCTCTGAATTTGAAAGCACAAAAACTTTCTTATCTAGTTTTTTTGAGATTTTAGAGGACGATAGAGATTTTGAAAAAGAGGTAATTCAAAATATGAGAACCAAGTAAGCTTAATTCATGTCTAAAGCTTCAATCATTTTATGAAAGATTTGGTTGTTTTCATAAATCCCTGTAAAAAGTTCTGAAAATTTCCCATAGCTAAACACTGGCACCATAGTGGCTGAATGCCCTACAGTATTAAAACTAGTAACCATCTCAAAATTTTTGGTTTTACCCATAGTAATGGCCAATCCTCCTGTTTCATGGTCGGCGGTTACAATTACCAAAGTGTTGGAGTTGTTTTTTGCATAATTGAGCGCAACCTCAATGGTATTGTTGAACTCTATAAACTCTGAGGTAATGTAATCAATATCATTGGCATGGCCTCCCCAATCGATTTGTGAGCCTTCTACCATTAGGAAGAAGGGTTCTTTTCGGCTGTCCAACTTATCCAAAGTAGCCGTTAAGTAATCTGCCAATAACGGGGCTCTACCTTCCATTATTGATGGGGGTTCGTCATCATAAGTAAACAAGCCTATTCGCTCGGCATCCGATTTTTTATAAGCTCTAAAGCTTTTGACAACATCCACAGTATTCATCTCTTTGATGAGATCTCTGTTGTCTGTTCTTTTATTAAAATGCTTTTTCCCTCCACCTATAAAATAATCAATATTACTCTCACTCAGTTGAACGGCAATTTCTTCATATTTTTTTCGGGAATCAATATTGGCATAAAATGAGGCTGGGGTTGCATGGACGATACTGGAATTTGCGATCAGTCCGGTGTTGTATCCATTCTCTTCGCAAATTTCTAAGACGGATTCAAGTTTTTTATTATCTGAATTAATCCCAAGAACATAATTGTAAGTTTTTTCACCACAAGCCATGGCAGTCCCTGCAGCAGCAGAATCCGTTACCAAATTATTTATGGAATGGGTTTTGGAAAGCCCGATGACAGGAAAATCTTCTAAGACAGTTTGGTTATTGTTGGTATACATTCCAGCGGATATCTGACTTAAGCCCATTCCGTCACCAATCATTAGAATGACATTTAAAGGAGTATCCGCTTGTTGTGCATGACCAATGGCCAGAGGAAACAATAAGGAAATTAATATCTTATTCATAATTTATATTTTGTAGGCAAAAATAGATAAAATGAAATTTACTCAATCCCGTGCTTTCTAATTATTTTAATTACACCTTGGCTGGCACCCCTTCCCAATCTGACATAATCTTTATTGATTTTACCCATTCGCTCAGTCAATTTTTTATTATTCATCAATGCGATGTATGTTTTTTTAAATTCGTTTGGAGATTGCACGCTAAAAATCCCCCCTTTTTTCTCCAATAAAACAGCTTCCTGAAACCTGCTGAAATACCTTCCCATAACAACTGGAATTCCGTAGGCTGCAGGTTCCAATGTATTGTGTAAGCCCCCTTTTTTCATTCCTCCACCCACATATGCAAATTTTGCATAGCGATAAATTTTAGCCAGTTGACCGATGGTATCAACGATCATTATTTTTTTATCTGCATCGTTTTTCTCATCGTAATTACTCCACTTGGTGTAGGGCAATTCAATCCGTTTGGCTAGATTCTCTAAGGATTGCTTAGAAATTTCGTGGGGGGCAATAATGATTTTAATGGACGTGGAATTTTTCAATAAATGATCCATTAATATGTAGTCTTCGGGCCATGTACTGCCCGCCACAAAACATTCCTGATTGCCAAGAAAATTTTCAATGATCTCAAGCTTCTCTTTTTTTTGGGTCAGATCGTATACACGGTCCATACGGGTGTCTCCACTTATACTAACCTGATTAATGCCGATTGAATTCAATAGTTTTTTTGATTCATCGTTTTGAACAAAAAAGTGTTTTACGCTATAAAGTATATTCCTGTAGCCTCTCCCAATACTTTTAAAGAACAATTGATTTGGTCTAAAAATACTTGAGACAGAATAAATAGGGATATTCTTTTTGGAGAGACCATTGAAGTAGTTCAGCCAGAATTCATATTTCACAAAAATAGCTCGATCGATTTTACAAAAATCAAGGAATCGGTTAACGTTTTTGGTGGTGTCCCAGGGCAAATAGCAAATGCAGTCTGCGGCATCAAAATTTTTTTGAACCTCGTAGCCCGACGGTGAAAAAAAAGTAAGTAAAATTTTATGTTTTGGAAAAGCCCGTTTGTATTCCATAATCACTGGGCGTGCTTGTTCAAACTCCCCCAGTGAAGCTACATGAAACCAAACCCAATTGCCTCGGTTGACTCCATTAGATTCTAAATGATCAAATACTACTTTACGCCCTGATACAAAAAGTCGAAGTTTATTGGAGAACAAGGCCAAAAACTTCAATATGGGATAGCTGAGATTTAAAATCAGATTGTAAGTAAGCCGAAACATCATAGAATCAAAAATAGTTTTTAATATCAATTGCGTAAAGCAGAATCCTTTTTTTAATTTTGTGGTGTAATAAAAATTATGAAGAAGATTGAAATGGTTGACCTCAAAGGTCAATACAGACACATTAAAGAGCAGGTCAATAAGTCCGTTTTGGAAACCATCGAATCTGCGATGTTTATCAATGGTCCTAAGGTTAAAAGTTTCCAAGATCACCTCGAAAAATATTTGGATGTAAAGCATGTCATCCCTTGTGCGAATGGAACGGATGCTCTCCAGATTGCTTTGATGGGTTTGGGTTTGAAACCAGGAGACGAAGTTATCACAGCCGATTTTACCTTCGCAGCCACTGTCGAAGTGATTTCCCTTTTGGGGCTGACCCCCGTTTTGGTTGATGTAGATCCCAAGACATTCAATATCGATCTTCCTTCTATAGAAAAAGTAATTGGCCCTAAAACAAAAGCCATCATTCCAGTTCATTTGTTTGGTCAAGCCGCTGACATGGAGGAAATTCTAGCCTTGGCCAATAAACACAACCTTTATGTAGTTGAGGACAACGCACAATCCATAGGAGCGAATTACACGTTTTCTGATGGAAGCAAAAAGAAAACAGGAACTTTGGGTCATATAGGAACAACCTCATTTTTTCCCTCCAAGAATTTGGGGGCTTATGGAGATGGCGGCGCCATTTTTACCAATGATGATGAACTGGCGCATACGATTAGGGGAATGGTCAATCATGGGATGTATATTAGGTATCAACATGATGTAGTGGGTGTTAATTCACGTCTTGACTCAATTCAAGCAGCCATACTCGATATTAAGCTAAATTATCTTGACTTTTACAATGAATCCAGAAAGGCTTCCGCTCTAAAATACAACCAGCGTTTGGCCGATCACCCCAATTTGATCACCCCCTTTAGAAAAGGAGATTGTGACACCCATGTTTATCATCAGTATACCCTAAAGGTAATTGATGGAGATCGAGATGGATTGATTAATCACCTTAATGAAAAAGGCATCCCTTGTGGAGTGTACTATCCCATTCCTTTGCACTTACAAAAGGCTTATACCAATGATCATTACAATGCCGATGATTTTAAAGTAACACTAGAAATTGTCAATCAGGTGGTTTCTTTGCCTATGCACTCAGAATTGACTGACGATCAAATCGATTTTATTACCGATACGGTCAAATCATTTTTGGGATAATGTTATATTTCCGCGCCAGAAACCAATACTTCAGTAGAAATTTTCCGAATCAAACCCTGTAAAACTTTTCCAGGTCCTACTTCTATATAGTTTGTGATTCCTGCCTCAATCATAGCATTAACACTTTGTGTCCATCGGACGGGAGCTGTCAACTGAGCGATCAAATTTTTCTGAATTTCTTCTGGATCACTCACGGCAGATGCCGTGGTATTTTGGTAAATAGGACATAAAGGAGCAGAGAAATTTGTAGAATCAATGGCATTGGCCAGTTCAGTTCTGGCAGGCTCCATTAATGGAGAGTGGAATGCCCCACCTACAGGCAAAACCAAAGCCCTTCTGGCTCCAGCAGCTTTTAGATCTTCACAAGCCGATGTTATGGCATCTAAGCTCCCTGAAATGACCAGTTGTCCTGGACAATTGTAGTTGGCAGCCACCACCACACCAGCGGTTTGTTGGCATATTTCTTCCACTATATTGTCTTCCAATCCTAAGACAGCAGCCATGGTTCCTTCACTGAGATTACAAGCTTTTTGCATGGCCTCTGCTCTTTTAGAAACCAATTTCAACCCCGATTCAAAATCAATGGCACCTGCTGCAGTTAGTGCTGAAAATTCTCCCAAGGAGTGCCCAGCTACTGCATCGGGCTGAAAATCAATACCCATTACTTTTGCTGTGATAACCGAATGAAGATAAATAGCGGGTTGGGTTACTCTGGTTTGCTGAAGATCCTCTTTGCTTCCTTCAAGTAGGATGGTCGAAAGGTCAAACCCCAATATTTCATCCGAGGCTTGAAACATCTCTTTGGCAATTTCGAATCGATCAAAAAGGTCTTTTCCCATGCCGGGAAACTGAGAACCTTGTCCAGGAAATAGGTATGCTTTCATATAGGAATTATTTTTTAGTGTAGGTTTTAAAAGAATATTCAAAATCCGAATGAACCATGCGTTCTTCTTTTTCGATGCCCCATTCTTTTAAATTGATTTTTGGAAAAAACACATCTCCTTCAAATTGGGAGTGAATTTCTGTTAACTCTATAACATCAGCCAATCCAATTGCCTGTTCATAAATTTGACCACCACCAATCACAAATGGTTGTTCATCGTCTTTGGCGTATTCAAGCGCATCCTTGATGCTGTGACAAACGGTAATTCCCTCTTTGGAATAGTTTTGGTTTCGGGTTACCACTATGTTATGACGGTTGGGCAATGCCTTGGGTAAGGATTCAAAAGTTTTTCTTCCCATTATAATGGCATGTCCAGTTGTAAGGCGTTTAAACCGTTTGAGATCCTCTGGCAAATGCCAAATCAATTGATTGTCTTTCCCCAAAACCCTGTTCTGATCAATGGCTGCAATAAGAGTAACTTTAGAAACTTTTGAGGACTCACTCAGTGTTGAAGCATTAGCTGTTGTAGCATCTTTCATACCTTCAGAATTCATAAAATTAATGGAAGAGTTTTTTTGATTTTGGACTTAAAAAAGAAATAACCTTCAAAATATATCGAAATAGACTAATTTTGTATAAATGTACGTTTTCTAATTTATTTATGACCTTTGATAACGATTTCCCAGCTCTGAAATCAAGTACATATTTTAATACTGCATATGTGGGACTGATGTCTCGGTCGTTGTATGAATTCAGATCAAATTTTGAAAAAAATTATTTGCTCAACGCCGATCAATATAAAATTGATGCTTATGATCGTTTGGATCAGACTCATGCTACTATCGCGGCTTTTATTGGTTCAAAGAAAGAGCAAACCTATTTCGTTTCTAATTTCTCAGCAGGCATAAGATTTGTCTTGGATAGCTTTCCCAAGGGAAGTAATGTTTTATACCTAAAAGATGATTATCATTCACTGGTTGAAGCCCTTGAGGAGAGAGATTTCAATCATTTTGGCCTTAGTATTGAGGAGCGAATAGAGGAGAAAATTGGACAGGCTCTAACTCAAAATAAGTTTCATGCTTTGGTCATCAGTATCGTTCAGTTCACCCATGGCTTAAAAATTGATTTTGATTTTTTACATCATATCAAAGAAAAATACCCAAAGCTTCTTATTGTAGGCGATGCCACCCAACATATTGGTACTGACCTTTTTGATTTTGAATCTTCGCCTTTTGATGCGGTTGTTTGTAGTGGATATAAATGGTTGTTAGCTGGTTTTGGTAACGGTTTTATTGCTTTATCAGATCATTTTTTTGCAGAAACAAATTTGAGTCGGGAGGATTTTTACCAAAAGGTATTTTCTGGACATTTTAATATTCTGGGGGCGGCTTCTTTGGTATTTGCATTGGAGTATTTAAAAGCCAATGATTTTGAAAAACTGGTAGAAAAAAATAAAGTACTCAGCCAAAATTTAATAAGTGAACTAACCAATATTGGATGGATTCCCGAATATCACCAACGCAAACCTCAAAGTTCTATCGTTAGCATTTCCACGGATGAAGCGGTATTAAATCAATTGCAAGATCAAGGGATAAGGGCTTCATACCGAGGCAAATACCTTAGATTTTCTATGCATTTTTACAATTCCAATGAGGAAATAGAGAAATTAATTACTCTTCTTAAGCAATCTATTACCGTTTGATCTAAATGGCTACTTTACCCCGAATCAACGGGTGTGGATCATACCCATTAAGGGTAAAATCTTCGTATTTAAAATCAAAAATATCTTTGATTTCTGGATTTAATACCATCTGGGGCAGAGGTTTTGGTTTTCTACTGAGTTGTTCTTCCAGTTGCTCACGGTGATTGGAATAAATGTGAACATCTCCAAAAGTATGGACAAAGGTGCCAGGTTTTAGATCACAGACTTGGGCAACCATCAAATTCAAAAGTGCATAGGATGCGATGTTGAATGGAACCCCTAAGAACAAATCGGCACTTCTTTGATAGAGTTGACATGAGAGTTTACCATCGGCTACATAAAATTGAAAAAAGGCATGGCAGGGGGGAAGTGCAGCTTTGTTATTCGCTACATTTTCTGAAAACGAAACAGAAGTATCGGGCATCACACTGGGATTCCATGCCGATACCAGCATTCTCCTGCTGTCTGGATTGGTTTTCAGAGTTTCTATTACTGCTTTGATTTGATCGATGCCTTCATCGTTCCAGTTTCTCCATTGGTGACCATAGACTGGCCCTAAATCTCCATTTTCATCGGCCCATTCATTCCATATTCTGACACCATTCTCAGTTAGATAGTTGATGTTCGTATCCCCTTTCAAGAACCATAAAAGTTCATGAATTACAGATTTGAAATGAATTTTCTTGGTCGTAACCAAAGGGAATCCCTCCGCTAAATCGAATCGCATTTGGTAGCCAAAAACACTTTTTGTTCCGGTACCCGTCCGGTCTGTTTTGCTTACTCCAAAATCCTGAATGAATTTCACCAAATCTAAATACTGCTGCATATAATTAAAAATATATGATCAAAAATAAGTCATGGTGAGATTACTATGTTTGGAATGAGAAATAGTTTTCAAAAAAAGATTAACAGCTATCTTTTTGATTCTCTTTTTGAAATCTCGTCCCTAATTTTAACCGCTTTTTCGTAATCTTCTAGATTCACCAATTTATTTAAAAGTGATTTCAATTTTGAAAGAGAAAGTTTTTTCAAATCATCTGGTACTTCTTTTTGTTTACTTTGTTCTTCAACAAAATTTTGAATCCAGTTTTCACTTTCTTTGTTTTTCTGATCGTCTTTTATAGTACTTTGATCAAAACCAGCTTGTTTTAGAATGGAGTCGTATATAAAAATGGGCGCTCCAAATCTCAAGGCCATGGCAATGGCATCTGAAGTCCTAGCGTCAATGATCTCTTCAATTTTATCTCTTTCGCAAATCAAGCTAGAGTAAAAGACCCCGTCTACTAATTTATGAATGATCACTTGTTTGATATAAACATTAAACCTTTCGGCAAAGTTTTTAAATAGATCGTGGGTCAAAGGCCGTTTTGGTTTTAGTTCCGTTTCTAAGGCAATGGCAATGGATTGGGCTTCAAACCCACCAATGATGATGGGCAACCTTCTGTTTCCATCCACCTCATTCAAAATAAGTGCATAGGCACCTGTTTGTGTCTCGCTGTAGGAAATACCCTGAATATTTAATTGTATTAATTTCATAGTGTCACTATAAGCCAAATTAGTAAAATTATCGCCCATAATCTTATAAATTAATGGATTTTGTAAACACTTTAATCGAAAATTCTGAATGCTAAAACCACTTATCCGTTAGCATTTAATTAAATTTGTAATGCAAAAAATATTTAAATGAAAACGATTCAATTCAGAGAGGCTATTTGCCAGGCAATGTCGGAAGAAATGCGAAGAGATGAATCCATCTATTTGATGGGAGAAGAGGTCGCAGAATACAATGGTGCTTACAAGGCTTCCAAAGGTATGCTCGACGAATTTGGCGACAAACGTGTGATTGACACACCCATCTCCGAATTGGGTTTTGCAGGAATTGGAGTAGGTTCGACCATGACAGGAAACCGTCCAATAATCGAATTTATGACCTTCAATTTTGCTTTAGTAGGGATTGACCAAATCATTAATAATGCAGCCAAGATTCGTCAGATGTCTGGGGGACAATTTCCTTGCCCTATTGTGTTCAGAGGACCCACAGCATCGGCAGGTCAATTGGCCGCAACGCATTCACAAGCCTTCGAAAGTTGGTATGCCAACTGCCCTGGCTTGAAAGTCATTGTTCCTTCCAATCCATACGATGCTAAAGGTCTTTTGAAATCGGCCATTAGAGATAATGATCCCGTAATTTTTATGGAGTCAGAACAAATGTATGGAGACAAAGGGGAAGTCCCCGAGGGAGAATATACGCTTCCCATTGGTGTTGCGGATATTAAAAGAGAGGGGAAAGACGTAACTGTAGTGTCTTTCGGCAAAATCATCAAAGTCGCTTATGAAGCAGCTGAGTCTTTATCAAAAGAAGGCATCGATTGTGAAATAATTGATCTCAGAACCATACGCCCTATGGATTATGAAGCCATTTTTAACTCCGTTAAAAAAACCAATCGATTGGTCATCCTAGAAGAGTCTTGGCCTTTTGGAAATATTTCTACTGAAATCACTTATCAGGTTCAAAATCAAATATTTGATTTTCTTGATGCACCCATAGAAAAAATAAATACAGCTGATACCCCCGCGCCTTACTCTCCAGTTTTGTTGGCTGAGTGGATTCCCAATAGCGAAGATGTGATCAAAGCGGTTAAAAAAGTGATGTACCTAAAATAATCTACTAATCTTTCGGTGATTCCAAAAAAAAAAACTTCACTTAGGAATCATTTTTTAATAGTTTTCCAAGCGTTAGATTAACTAAAAAAAATAGTTCCTTTCTTTATTTTATAAATAAAAAAAGACCCAACATTCGGATTGTGCTGGGTCTTTAGTATTATAAATTTTTAATTTTGGAGTAGAATCTACTTTTCAATAAGATCTTCGTAACGAACACTATTGTCAGCAATATCAGATTCTTCTTCTGCTTCGATACTAATGGTATGCTCAGGTTTTACAATTTTCTCTCCCATGGTATCCCCGTTGATTGCAATGGTTGGTGCAATCACCAAGGCCACTACAGACATCAATTTTAGTAGGATATTAAGGGAAGGTCCTGAAGTATCCTTAAATGGATCTCCAACAGTATCACCAACTACTGCCGCTTTGTGAGCGTCAGTACCTTTTTTTCCATCAGATTCGATCATTTTTTTGGCATTGTCCCATGCACCTCCAGCGTTAGATTGGAAAATGGCCATCAGTATACCACAAGTGGTAACACCAGCCAAAAGACCTCCAAGCATTTCTGCACCTCCCAGTAAACCTACAGCTACAGGCACTAATATGGCCAATAGTCCGGGCATCACCATTTCTTTGATGGAGGCTTTGGTAGAAATCTCAACACACTTTTCGTAATCTGCTTTACCGTCGGCCGCGTCAAAAATAGCACGGTCTTTGGCGCTAGCTTTGGAAATATCAGCGTCGTATTTTCTCATAATTTCGAGTGCCGCTTTCAATTCGGGAATATCTTTAAATTGTCTTCTTACTTCTTCAATCATTGACATGGCCGCACGTCCAACTGCATTCATGGAGAGTGCAGAAAAAACAAATGGCAACATACCTCCCACAAGGAGTCCAGCCATTACTTTGGGCTTGGAAACATCGATTGCGGTGACATTGGCTACTTGCATAAAGGCTGAGAATAATGCTAAGGCCGTAAGGGCAGCAGAGGCAATGGCGAAACCTTTTCCAATAGCAGCAGTAGTGTTTCCTACGGCATCCAACTTGTCTGTGCGCTCTCTTACTTCGGCAGGCAATTCTGCCATTTCAGCAATCCCACCTGCATTGTCGGAGATGGGTCCGTAAGCATCAACGGCCAATTGAATTCCTGTATTGGCCAACATCCCTACAGCGGCAATGGCTATACCATATAATCCTGCGTAGTGATGAGATATTAATATCGCAGCTGCGATGAGTAGAATAGGAATCATAGTTGACATCATACCCACACCCAAACCAGCAATTATATTGGTAGCCGCTCCAGTTTCAGATTGACGAACAATTGCAGAGACGGGCTTGGTTCCAGTTCCAGTGTAATATTCAGTAATTTTTCCAACACCCAAACCAGCAACTAATCCAGATATGGTCGCTAAAAACACTCCCATAGCACCGAAAGGTAAGCCCTCTGTTGATTCAGGAATCATTATTTGAATCACAAAATAGGATACGATCACCATCAAACCTGCCGATCCAAATTCTCCTAGATTCAGTGCGGTTTGAGGGTTACCACCTTCTTTAACTTTCACAAAAAAGGTTCCAATGATAGACATTACAATCCCAAATGCAGCGAGTACAAGAGGTAGATAAACAGCACCCAATCCTCCAAATTCGGGGGTAATGATAAAAGCTCCCAGTACCATCGTCCCGATGATTGAACCTACATAAGATTCAAATAAATCAGCGCCCATACCAGCAACATCTCCTACATTGTCCCCTACGTTATCCGCAATGGTTGCGGGGTTTAGAGGATGATCTTCAGGGATTCCTGCTTCAACCTTACCAACCAAGTCAGCACCTACATCGGCTGCTTTGGTATAAATTCCACCACCTACTCTTGCAAACAAGGCAATCGAAGAGGCGCCCATAGAGAACCCAGTCAATACATTCAGTACAGTAGTCAAGTTTTCGGCACCAGGCCAAACGTTTTGATAAAAAGCGAACAAACTACTCAAACCCAATACACCCAAACCAACAACACCTAATCCCATTACGGAACCTCCTGTGAAAGCAACTTCCAAGGCTTTACCCAGTGAAGTCCTTGCGGCATTGGTCGTTCTTACATTTGCTTTGGTCGCCACACGCATTCCGATAAAACCTGCAAGTGCTGAACAAATGGCACCTACCACAAAGGAAAGGGCAACCATTCCATGTGATCCTTCTTCATTACTTCCTTTGATGTACAACAGTACAGCCAAGCAAACCACAAAAATGGATAAAATCCTATATTCAGCTTTCAGGAAAGACATAGCTCCTTTGGCAATGTTTTCGGCAATGATTGCCATTTTTTCGGTGCCAATCTCTTGTTTGGCAATCCAATTATTTTTTATAAATACAAATAGCAAGGCTAATAGCCCGAAAACAGGTAAAAAGTCAATTACAAATTTCATGAAATAATGGTTTTTTAATGGCTCCAAAAATAGTAAAACCATTCCTAATATAAAACAATCTTAAGCCTATAAATTTCTATGATTTAAAACCTAAAAATACCTTAGGCTTTGGAGGTTTAAAATAAACCGTTTAGATCGGCATCAATTTTTTCGATGATTTTACCTAAATCACTTTTGTTTTCAACAAAATCAAATTGGTCAACATCGACAATCAGAAGCTTTCCCTTGTCATAGGTAGAAATCCAAGCTTCATATCTTTCATTCAATCTACTCAGATACTCTATGCTTATGGAGTTTTCATATTCCCGACCTCTTTTGTGAATCTTGTGAACCAAGTTGGGAATACTACTCCTGAGATAAATGAGCATATCTGGTGCCTCGACCATGGATTCCATCAATCCAAAAAGTGATTGGTAGTTATTGAAATCCCGCTGATTCATTAATCCCATGGCGTGAAGATTGGGAGCGAAAATACGAGCATCTTCATAGATGGTCCTGTCTTGAATGAAATCTTTGTTTGAAGCTTTGAAATTTTTAAGTTGCCCAAATCTGCTATTTAGAAAGTATATCTGAAGATTGAATGACCAACGTTCCATGTGATTGTAGAAATCATCCAAATAGGGGTTGTCAATAACATCTTCAAAATGGGCTTCCCAACCATAGTGTTTGGAGAGTAACTCCGCCAAACTGGTTTTTCCAGCACCTATATTTCCGGCAACAGCGACGTACATTTTTTACTTTTAAGTTTTTGAAAGATAGTTACTTTTTTACTGATTCGTATTTATCAATGGCTGAAATTTTTTCTAAAAACTTATTTTTTTTGAGATCGATATCGGTCAAATAAATATTTTTTTTTGAAATTTAAAAATTAGTAATACATTTGTAACCTAATTGAGGAAGGATTTGACTGATTGCAACCTCTTAAAAAAATGCTAAAGCAGTAGTTGCTTTAAGACGTACTCTGTCAAATCCCCCCAGAAAGCAACATACAAATGTCTTATTTTTTCACCTCAGAATCTGTTAGCGAAGGACACCCTGACAAGGTCTCAGATCAAATCAGCGACGCCCTTTTAGATAATTTTATTGCCTTCGACCCCGAGAGTAAAGTAGCCTGTGAAACCTTGGTTACTACTGGGCAAGCCATACTGGCTGGCGAGGTCAAGAGTCATACCTACTTGGACGTTCAAAGTATCGCTCGCGAAACCATTAACAAAATTGGATACACTAAAGACGAATACCAGTTTAGCGGAAATTCCTGTGGGGTAATCTCTTTGATCCATGAGCAGTCACAAGATATCAATCGGGGGGTTGACCGAGCCGAAAAAGAAAATCAAGGAGCTGGAGACCAAGGGATCATGTTCGGTTATGCAACCGATGAAACGCACAACTACATTCCGTTGGCTCTGGATTTATCACATAAAATATTGATTGAACTGGCCGCCCTTAGAAGGGATAACAAAGATATTACATATCTCCGGCCTGATTCAAAATCACAGGTTACCATTGAATACACTGACCAAGGGGAACCATTGCGCATCGACACCATTGTGGTCTCTACCCAACACGATCAATTTTTAGAGGACGACGAACAGATGCTCGAAAAAATCAAAAGCGACATCATTAATATCGCCATTAAAAATGTAATCGAAAAAGAACCAGCTCACATTCAAAAGCTATTCAATCAAGAGATCACTTACCACATCAATCCTACTGGAAAATTTGTGATAGGAGGTCCTCATGGTGATACAGGATTAACTGGAAGAAAAATTATTGTTGATACTTATGGAGGCAAAGGAGCACACGGTGGAGGAGCTTTCAGTGGAAAAGACCCCAGTAAAGTAGACCGAAGTGCGGCTTATGCAGCGAGGCATATCGCCAAAAATCTAGTGGCTGCAGGAGTGGCCAAAGAGATATTGGTTCAATTGAGTTATGCCATTGGAGTGGTGGAACCAACTTCTATCAACATCAACACTTACAACACTTCCAAAGTTTCCCTCTCTGACCCAGAAATTGCTAAGAAGGTGAGTGAAATTTTTGATTTGCGCCCTTTTGCCATCGAAAATCGACTTAAACTGAGAAACCCCATCTACCTCGAAACTGCTGCTTATGGTCACATGGGAAGACAGCCAAGAGAGATCAACAAAATATTTGAATCACCATACAGTGGTAGGGTGGAGAAAACCGTTGAACTTTTTACTTGGGAAAAACTTGATTATATAAATAAAATTAAAAACATTTTCGAATTATGAGTTTAAAATTAGCAACCAATGCACTTCATGCGGGGCATGATGTGACAAAAACACAGGGAACCAGAGCCGTTCCAATTTATCAAACATCCTCTTATGTATTTAATGATTCAGACCATGCAGCCAATTTGTTTGCTCTTGCAGAATCAGGATACATTTATACCCGACTGAATAATCCCACCAACGATATTCTTGAACAAAGGTTGGCAGCAGTTGAGGGCGGTGTAGCAGCAGTTGCTACCGCATCTGGTACAGCTGCAATCGCAACCACATTGATGACACTTCTCAAGGCAGGAGATCACATTGTTGCTTCCAACAGTCTTTATGGTGGAACTTTTAATATGTTGAACAATACTTTACCTCGATTTGGAATCACTACTACATTTGTTGATCCAGATGATGTTGAGAATTTTGCCAAAGCAGTTCAGCCCAATACCAGAGCATTTTTTGCAGAATCATTGGGAAATCCCAAGTTGGACGTTTTGGACTTAAAAGGAATCAGTGCGCATGCCAAAGCGGCAAAAGTTCCTTTTATTGTTGACAATACCATTGCTACTCCAGCCTTGCTCAACCCTATAGCTCACGGTGCCAATATCGTAATCCATTCATTGACCAAATACATTACAGGAAATGGAACCACCATTGGTGGGGTGATCATCGATGCGGGGACTTTTGATTATTCCAATGGAAACTTCCCAGAATTTACGGAGCCTTCTCCCTCCTATCACGGATTGAAGTATCACGATGCATTGGGTCCCATTGCTTTTATTGCAAGAGTAAGAGTAGAAGGTCTAAGAGATTTGGGAAGTGCTCCCAGTCCGCTCAATAGTTTCCAAGTCATTCAAGGTTTGGAAACCTTAGAAATTAGAATGAAAAAACATTCAGAAAACGCATTGGAACTCGCCCAATGGCTGAAGTCTCGCGACGAAGTCAGCTGGGTAAACTATCCTGGATTGGAATCTTCTGAATACGCCGATTTAGCCAATGAATATCTTCCGAATGGAAAAAGTGGAATCGTTACTTTCGGATTGAAGAAAGGATTCGAAGCCGCTAAAAAAGTTACGGAAAACACCAAAATATTTGCATTACTGGCCAATATTGGTGACACCAAGTCATTGATCATTCACCCTTCCAGTACGACTCACTCTCAGTTGAACGAAGAGGAGCAAAAAAGTACTGGGGTAACGCCTGATTTGGTAAGACTATCGGTTGGAATTGAAAACTTGGAGGATTTAAAAGATGATTTAGATCTTGCACTTAAGAACATATAATTTTTTTAATGGCTGAGGTTAAAACCATATCCATCTATAATTTCACTACCGACTCAGGTGTTGTTTATGACAAGATCGATTTGCACTATCAGCACTTTGGTCAGTCATTCGACCATGCACCCGTAGTTCTAATTAATCACTCTTTGACCGGCGACGCCAATGTTGCTGGTCCACAAGGGTGGTGGAGTGAAATTGTCGGACCTAACCTTACCATTGATACCCATCATTATTCCATACTGGCTTTTAACATTCCTGGCAACGGTGTCAAAAATGATACCTTGGATAAATACGATGATTTTCATACTGGTGATATTGCAGAAATTTTTTGTCAAGGATTACAGATTTTAGGTGTCCAAAAACTTTTTGCCCTTATCGGTGGATCAATCGGAGGTGGTATTGCTTGGGAAATGGCTGCTTTGAACCCTCATTTGACCGAAAATTTAATTCCGGTTGCGGCCGATTGGAAAGCTTCGGACTGGATCATTGCCAATACATTTCTTCAGAAAAGACTTTTGGAGAACTCCAGCGAACCACTTAAGGATGCCCGCATTCATGCCATGCTCACCTATCGAACCCCTGCTTCATTTACAGAGCGTTTTGGGAGAACATTCAATACTGAAAAAAAGCTCTTTAATGTTGAAAGTTGGCTTGTTCATCACGGTGACAAATTGGAAAGTCGATTTCTTCTGCAGGCCTACAAAACCATGAATCACCTTTTGGCTTCTGTTGATATTACACGCAAGGGAGACTCCCTCGAAAAAATAATTGAAAACATATCTTCCAACATCCATCTGATCGCCATTGATAGCGACCTCTTTTTTACGGCCGAGGAAGATCAAAAAACCCTTGAAAGGGGTAAAAAAATTAAGGAGAACATTTATTATCACGAAATAAAATCCATTCATGGACACGATGCTTTTTTGATTGAAAACAAGACCGTATCGCAAATCTTTAGTGGCATTTTCAGACCTAAATCAAATTATTCCCAATCTCATGAAAGTAAATCTCAATAGGATCAATCAGAACTATCTTTTTGAAGTTACCAACGATAATGGACACAAAGTACTGCTGGACAATAAATCCAAAAAAGAAGGAAAAGTAGAAGGTGCAAGTCCTATGGAACTTCTCTTGGCGGCCCTTGCTGGTTGCAGTGGTATTGATATTATCGCCATTCTCAACAAACAAAAAATAAACCCTACCGATCTTAAAATGGATGTTGAAGGAGAACGAATTCCGAATGTAGCTCCTTCATTATTTTACAAAATTAAAGTCAATGTATGGTTAGAAGGGGATATTCCCCCCGAAAAAGCAAAAAGAGCCGTTTGTCTATCATTTGACAAATATTGCTCAGTGGCCAAAACACTAGAATATTCAACCCCAATTAAATATTCCATTTTCTTAAATGGCGCAGAATTATGAAAAAACATTTTGAAACAGAGGCTATACGAACGCAAATGGAGCGCTCACAGTATGCCGAGCACTCATCTCCGCTTTATCTTACTTCAAGTTTTGTCTTTGATAATGCTGAGGAGCTTAGAGCTTCATTTGCAGACGAATTAGATCGCAACATTTACAGTCGTTTCTCCAACCCCAATACTCAAGAACTGGTTGATAAAATTTGCAGACTCGAGGGTGCGGAAGACGGTTTGGCTTTTGCATCGGGTATGGCCGCTGTATATACCAGTTTTGCAGCCCTTCTCAACAGCGGTGATCACATTGTCTCTGTAAGGTCTATTTTTGGCTCTACCCACACCCTTTTTAAAAAATATTTCACCAAATGGAATATTGAAACCACTTACTTTAATGCCAATACACCCCAGCAAATTGAAGAGGTGATTCAACCCAATACCAAAATCATATACATTGAGACTCCGACCAATCCTGGTTTGGACATTCTTGATATGAGCTATCTTTCTGATATCGCCAAAAAACATCAAATAATTCTGGCGGTGGACAACTGTTTTGCAACACCCTATCTCCAAAAGCCTGTTGATTTTGGAGCTGACTTGATCATTCATTCCGCAACCAAGCTCATCGATGGACAAGGAAGAGTTTTGGGAGGTTTGATCGTGGGCCGAGAAGATTTGATTACAGAAATAAGATCTTTTTTTCGAAATTCGGGTTCGGCACTCTCTCCCTTCAATGCTTGGGTGCTCTCCAAGAGTTTAGAAACCCTAGCTGTCCGTTTGGATCGCCATTGCGAAAATGCACTAGAGCTGGCCAAACATCTCCAAAATCATCCTAAAATTTCTCAGGTCAGATATCCTTTCTTGCCGAGTCATCCTCAGTATGAAATTGCAAAAAAACAAATGCTAAAAGGTGGAAATATTATCACCATAGAATTGAAAGGAGGTATCATATCTGGACAAACTTTTCTAAATCAAATCCAAATGTGTTCTCTCAGTGCCAACCTAGGAGACACACGAACCATTGTCACACACCCCGCTACTTCCACTCACAGCAAACTTTCTCCCGAAGAAAGAGCATTGGTCAGCATTACAGATGGTTTAATAAGGCTTTCTGTCGGTTTGGAAAATATAGAGGACATCAAACAAGACATTGATCAAGCACTTGAAAAAGTTTAATCCATGATAGAGGCGCTTTTAAAAGAAAGAATACTGGTTTTGGACGGTGCAATGGGCACCATGATCCAAAGGCTTGAATTTTCAGAGGAGGATTTTAGAGGAGATCGTTTCAAAGATCATCTCTGCCCCTTGGGGGGCAACAACGATCTTCTATCCATTACACAAGCCGATGCCATAAAAAATATTCACGAAGAATATCTCTTGGCAGGGGCAGATATCATTGAAACCAATACTTTTTCTTCTACTTCTATTGCTATGGCCGATTATCAATTGGAGGATTTGGCCTATGAACTCAATTACGAATCAGCAAAAATTGCCAAAGCAGTAGCCCAAAAAATTAGCGCCAAAAATCCAGATAAACCGAGGTTTGTAGCTGGTTCTATTGGACCTACCAATAAAACCGCCAGCATGTCACCTGATGTGAATGACCCCGGATTCCGAGCTGTTAGTTTCGATGATCTTTTCGAAGCCTACTATGAACAAGTTGCCGGATTAATCGAAGGGGGTGCCGATTTACTATTGGTTGAAACCGTTTTTGATACCCTGAATGCCAAGGCGGCACTGTATGCCATCCAGCAATATTTTCAAGATAAAAAAATAATTTTACCCATAATGGTCAGTGGTACTATAACGGACAAAAGCGGTAGAACCTTATCGGGTCAAACGGTTGAAGCTTTTGCCATCTCGGTTTCCCACATACCATTGCTAAGCATTGGATTTAATTGTGCACTAGGGGCCAGCCAATTGCTAACCTACATCAAAAGATTGTCAAAAATAACATATTTCAATACCTCTGTACATCCCAATGCTGGCTTACCCAATGCCTTTGGTGAATACGACCAAAGTCCAAAGGAAATGGCTGCCTTGATCGACCCCTTTCTTAACCAAAATTTAGTGAATATTGTAGGAGGCTGTTGCGGTACTACACCAGAACACATTCGACTGATTGCTCAATCAGTTGCCAAATCAAAACCCAGAAACCCCCAAATCAAAACTCATGCATAAACCCAACCGCTTTTTAACACTTTCTGGTCAGGAGTTGTTGTTGGTGAGTCCCCAAACCAACTTTGTCAATATAGGAGAACGAACCAATGTTACTGGTTCAAGAAAATTTTTGAGATTGATTGAGGCTGGTGATTATGAATCAGCTGTAGAAATAGCCTTGGAACAAGTAGAGGGAGGTGCCCAAATTATCGATGTCAATATGGACGAAGGAATGATAGATGGGAAAGCTGCCATGGTTAAATTTTTGAACCTTATTGCTGCAGAGCCCGATATTGCGCGCGTGCCAGTAATGATTGACAGTTCCAAATGGGATATCATAGAGGCAGGCCTTAAGGTCGTTCAAGGTAAAAGTATAGTCAATTCCATCAGTCTTAAAGAGGGAGAATCCACCTTTATAGAACAAGCGCGAAAAGTTAAATTGTACGGCGCAGCAGTCATCGTTATGGCTTTTGACGAAAAAGGTCAAGCAGACAACCTCGAAAGAAGAATCCAAATCTGTGAGCGTTCCTATCGCATTTTGGTGGATCAGGTTAATTTCCCCCCTGAAGACATCATTTTTGATCCCAATATTTTTCCTGTTGGAACAGGAATGGAAGAACACAAAACAAATGCGTTAGATTTCTTTCTGGCTACCAAGTGGATCCGTGAAAATCTTCCTTATGCCAATGTCAGCGGTGGAGTTAGTAATGTCTCTTTCTCTTTTAGAGGAAACAATTCCGTCAGAGAGGCCATGCATTCGGCCTTTTTATATCATGCCATTCAGCATGGTATGACGATGGGAATTGTAAACCCCACTCTTTTGGAGGTTTATGATCAAATTCCCAAGCCGCTTTTGGAAAAAGTTGAGGACGTATTACTCAATCGAAAAGAAGATGCTACAGAGGCTTTATTGGATTATGCAGAGCGCGTAAAAGGAGACAAAAAACAGTCCAAGGAAGAAGATAAGGCTTGGCGTAATGAGGATTTACAAAGCCGAATCACCCACGCCCTGATTAGGGGCATAGATCGATACATTATCGAAGATGTGGAAGAGGCCCGAGCAGCCGCCGATCGACCCTTGCATGTGATTGAAATCAATTTGATGCAAGGAATGAATGTTGTTGGGGATTTATTTGGATCTGGAAAAATGTTTTTACCCCAAGTGGTAAAATCTGCTAGAGTGATGAAAAAGGCGGTGGCTTATTTACAGCCTTTTATCGAGGCCGAAAAAACTGGAGTTGTTGAGTCTGCATGTAAAATTTTGATGGCAACTGTCAAAGGTGATGTCCACGATATCGGAAAAAATATTGTAAGTGTCGTATTGGCTTGTAACAACTTTGAAATTATTGATTTGGGGGTAATGGTGCCCCCGGAAGTCATTCTACAAAAAGCACAAGAGGAAAATGTTGACATTATAGGCCTCTCCGGATTGATTACTCCTTCTCTAGATGAAATGGTTTATATCGCCAAAGAGATGAATCGTATCGGTCTCAAAACCCCTCTATTGATAGGTGGTGCCACCACCTCCAAAGCACATACAGCCGTTAAGATTGCCCCACAATCCAACGCACCCGTCATTCATGTCAACGATGCTTCTCGAGCTGTGACCGTTGTCAATAATCTTTTGAATAAGGATAAAAACAAAATTTACACTTCGGAAATTGCGGCGGAGTACGATTCTTTTAGAGAAAAATTTTTGGAACGAACTTCCAACAAAAAATACGTTGACATAAATACAGCGAGAAAAAGAAAATATAATATCGATTGGGAGAAATATAAGCCTGTTGTCCCCGATAACCTAGGATGTAGAACCATCGAAGATCAGGACTTGGAAACTTTAGTACCCTATATAGATTGGAGCCCTTTTTTCCGTTCATGGGATTTACACGGCAAATATCCTGATATTTTAAAAGATGAGATCGTAGGAAAAGAAGCCACCTCTTTGTTTATCGATGCTAAAAATATGTTGCGAAAAATCATCGATGAAAAATGGTTAACGGCCAAAGCCCGGTTTGGACTTTTTCCTGCCAATACCGAAGACGACGATATCCTTATTTTTGATCCCAATGATTTTCAAAAGGTAAGGAGTAGATTGATCACCCTGCGACAACAACTCCAAAAAAGACCAGGTCAGCCCAATTTGGCTTTGGCCGATTTTGTTATGCCTCTTTCAAAAGGTGTAAAGGATTATATGGGAACTTTTTGTGTAACCACAGGGTATGGTGTAGAAGATGTTGCAGCCCGTTTTGAAAAAGAAAATGATGACTACAACAGCATCATGGTTAAAGCTTTGGCCGACCGATTGGCAGAAGCTTTTGCCGAATACCTCCATCGAGAAATCCGAACAAAATATTGGGGATATGCCCCGAAAGAAAGCCTTAGCAATGAAGAACTGATCAGGGAGACCTATAAAGGAATTCGACCTGCTCCAGGATATCCTGCTTGCCCAGACCATTTGGAAAAACAAACCCTTTGGGACTTGATGGAAGTGGAAAAACACATTGGAGTTAGCCTTACAGAAAGCTATGCTATGTGGCCAGCCGCATCGGTTTCTGGTTACTATTTTGCCAATCCAGAAGCCAAGTATTTTGGTTTGGGGAAAATCAAAGAAGATCAACTGTTAGACTACAGTAAAAGAAGAAAAATACCATTGGAAGATGCCAAAAAATGGCTTAGTCCTAATTTAATTTAAGCCAATGAAAGTTACAGATCACCAAAAGAACGCAAAAGGACGTACCCAGTTTACTTTTGAAATTTTACCTCCCTTAAAAGGTCAGGACATTCAATCAATTTTTGATTCTATTGATCCTTTGATGGAGTTCAAACCTCCATTTATAGATGTGACCTATCACCGGGAAGAGTACACTTATGTTGAGCGCGAAAATGGCTTATTAGAGAAAAGAGTCATTCGCAAAAGACCCGGTACTGTGGGGATATGTGCTGCCATTCAAAACCGCTACCATGTCGATGCCATACCCCATATACTTTGTGGTGGGTTTAGTCAAGAAGATACTGAAAACTTTCTCATTGACCTTGATTTTTTGGGGATTGATAATGTAGTAGCCCTCAGAGGGGATGCAGTAAAATCTGAAACCTATTTCAAACCCAGTAAAGGAGGACATGCCTATGCCAAAGATTTGGTAGTACAAATCAAGAACCTGAATCAAGGACAGTATTTGGACGAAGAAATTTTGAATTCTTCCCCCACCGATTTCTGTGTTGGTGTAGCCGGATATCCTGAAAAGCATGCCGAAGCACCTAGTTTGGACAACGATATTCATTTTTTAAAAGAAAAAATAAAAGCTGGTTCCGATTACATCATCACACAGATGTTTTTTGACAATCAAAAGTTTTTTGAATTTGAAACAAAATGTCGTGAAGCAGGGATCAATGTCCCCATTATTCCAGGTCTAAAACCATTGGCCACCCTAAAGCAACTCAATTTGATTCCTCACCGTTTTCACGTGGATTTACCGAAAGATCTGATCGATGCTGTCGTCAAAGCAAAAGACAATACAGCCGTTTCTGAAATTGGAGTAGAGTGGTGCATACAGCAAAGCAAAGAATTAAAACAACACGGTGTTCCTTTCCTTCACTATTATAGCATGGGAAAATCCAAAAACGTCAAAAAAATCGCTTCTGCTTTGTTTTAGTCCCCTTTTGTAAGTTCATTGAATCGCTTTTCCAAGCCCTCATTTTTTTCTTGCAGATTGAGAATCTTAAGACCATTGTCGTGGGCAAAGTCAAAAACTGCTGGCCGCATATCCTCTTGCGTTTCAAAAGTCAACTCATATTCGAAATCGAAGGTATTGACCACTGTTTTGACGTGGGGAATTTTTTGGAGTGCCACATTTTCTACCCGATAATCAAAACTTACAGCAACCACCTGAAGATCGTCGGTTTTTAATGTCTTTAGCGTTTGATTCAAAACCACACTGCCTTTGTTGAGTATGACCACTCGGTCGCACATGGCCTCTACTTCTTGTAGTATATGGGTCGATAGAAAAACCAATTTTTCTTTTCCTAAAGTTTGGATCAGTTTTCTGATTTCAACCACTTGATTGGGATCCAAACCAGTGGTTGGTTCATCCAGGATTAAGTATTGGGGATTATGAAGCAGCGTTGCGGCCAATCCCACTCTCTGTTTGTAGCCTTTGGAAAGGGTTTCAATTTTATTAAGGCTGTGCTCTTCAAGTCCTGTTTTTATAATGACTTCTTCAACGGGAACTTTTTTTAATCCGTATAAATCCCCCACAAAACTCAGATACTCTTTGACGTACATCTCAAGGTAAAGTGGATTGTTTTCTGGGAGGTATCCAATCTGTTTTTGAATTTTTTGAAGGTCATTTCTCAAATCCATATTTCCAACTTGTACCATGCCTTCCCATCGACTAATGGATCCCGTTAAAATTTTCATCAAGGTAGTCTTACCCGCCCCATTCGGACCCAAAAGTCCAACGACCCCCTTTTTTTCAAAAGTCATCGACAGGCCTTTGAGTGCAGGGTTACTGCCGTAGCTTTTGGTTAAATTTTGAATTTTGATGCCCAATGTATTTTGATAGATATGGTTAAAAAAGTTTACAATGTTTTGATCTATTCATAAAACCACAGTAAAGTTAGTCAAAATCAATTTTTCAAAAGCGAACAACTACTATTTGGTGCTTTTTCTGCCAAGAATTTGATCCATTACCCAACTGGTGTGTGCTCCCGATTTTCCTGTTGAAGGATGAGAATAATCTGGGTTTAAGAGATGTTTTTTCATATTTTCCACATGAGGCATTTGAACGTGATGGGGATGTTCGATAAAAAGTTCTGTCTTTTCACCTTCTTTTTCTATGATCAGCGGATTATCTTCAAAAACCGAAAACGATATCTTTCCTAGGTTTCCGAAAATTTCTACCCTGTCTAAAGACGCCAATCCGAAATTCCATACGCCAGCACCAGTAATGCCTCCTCTATGCAACCAACTGGCGGCAATCGCATCTTTTGCAACATATAATCCCTGTTGGTTGAGGCTTACCCCAGAAACCTCTTGAATTTCCCCTAATAAATAGACAAACAAATCGAGTCCATGACTTGCCAAGTCGTCGAAATAACCACCTGGTGCTACTTTAGGATCGGTTCGCCAGTTGAAGTCTCCAGACAAATCCAAGGCGTTGGGAGGCTGACTTAGGTGCCAACTAATATGCCTGATCATTCCAATTTCTTCTTGATTCAACCACTCTTTTATTTTTGTAAACCGTGGCAAGGACCGACGATAATAGGCAACGAAAAGAGGAATGTTCTTTTTGTTAAAAACTTCTTGAATTTGCTTACTTTCCTCATGGGTGGGTGCCATGGGTTTTTCGATACAACAGGGTTTCCCAGCTGCGGCCACTTTTAGGGCGTAGAACAAATGACTGTCAGGCGGAGTTGCTATATACACAGCGTCTATTTCTGAATCACCGATCAATGCATCGGCATCTGTAAAATATTTTTCGATTCCATGGCGGTGGGCATAGTCCCTGACTTTGGCCGCGTTCCGTCTCATCACCGCTTTCAATTCAAAACCTGCTGTCTTTTGATATGCGGGCCCACTTTTTATCTCCGTAACATCACCGCAGCCGATGATCCCCCAGCGCACCGAGGGTTTTGACTTTTTTTCAGTCATATTTTTTTTATCCTTTGGGGTAATATATCATTTTTCTGTTGAGGGATAGATTTCTTCATCTTTAAATTTGATTCACTCTACCTTAAAGTAAGGTTCCTGTAACCAAAATTATAGTCATCTTTTTTTGGCAAGGTATCCAATTAAATTAAGCATAAAACCAACAAAATAGGATACGCCAGCGATCAGGTAAGCTCTATTGCTCGTGTTGTAATTAACAATAAGGTAAATGGAAAGAAAGAGGAATAAATGCCCCAAAATGCAGGTTAGAAGTGAAATTTTCATCTCAGTAATAAGATATTATTGGGTTGTATAAATCTATAAAAAAATTATAAAATGATTTGTTTTTGCCAAAAGCTATCTTAAATTTGTCCAGATTATATAAAAGATGAAAAATCAATTTTATTACAATTTTCCTTTTTACTACTTCTATTCGGAAGTAGCAAGGACTTTGTAGTAATCTATAAATATAGTAAACAAAGAGTCCTGATTTTATCGGGACTTTTTTTTTGAACCATGACACAGAGAATAGCCATACAGGGAATTAAGGGATCATTCCACGATCAAGTGGTCAAGGAATACTATGACCATACTCCCGAACTTATGGAATGCCTTTCTTTTGATGTTCTCGCACAAGCAGTGGCCTCTGGAGCTTGTAGTCAGGCAGTGATGGCCATAGAAAATTCTATTGCGGGGTCTATTTTACCCAACTATGCGCTAATGGATCAATATGAATTGGTCATTTCTGGGGAACACTATCTTAGCATTGAACATAATTTGATGGCCCTTCCCGGCCAAAAAATTGAAGACCTTGAAGAGGTTCATTCCCATCCTATGGCACTATTGCAGTGTAAAAAATTCTTTCATGCCTATCCCCACATCAAACTGGTAGAAAGCAATGATACGGCAGAGGAAGCTCTCAAAATCAGTAAGAATAAGATGACAGCTCGTGGTGCCATTGCTGGAAAAACAGCCGCAGAAATTTACGGTTTGGAGATTTTAAGTCCTTCCATTCAAACCATTAAAAATAACGTGACCCGTTTTGTGATTGTCCAAAAAGATAAATTGGAAAAGTCAAACAACATCAGTAAAGCGGCGTGGAAATTTGTTTTGGATCACAAACGCGGGAGTCTTGCAACTGCCCTAAATGTGGTAAGCGATTGCAACCTCAACCTGACCAAAATTCAATCCCTACCAGTCATTGAAACCCCAGGTAAATACGCCTTTTTTGTCGATGTTACTTTCGATAAGCCCGAAGACTACTTTAAAGCCAAGTCACTTTTAGAAATAATGGCCACCGCCTTTAAGGTTTTGGGCGAATATCCCTCTGGAAAATAATGAAGGCAAGAAGATTAAATAGCGTACAGGAATACTACTTCTCCAAAAAATTGAGAGCAGTGGCGGCTATGGTTGCTGAGGGAAAGCCCATTATCAATATGGGGATTGGCAGTCCCGATCTTCCCGCCCACCCAACGGTGGTTGAGGCATTGAAGCATAGTTTTGATCATCCCAAGGTACATCAGTACCAAAGTTATCAGGGGCTTCCTGAGTTGCGTCAAGCCATTGCCAACTTCTACCAAAAGTATTATCAATTCACTGCCGACCCCAGTAGTGAAATCCTTCCCCTTATGGGGTCAAAGGAAGGAATAATGCACATCTCCATGGCTTTTCTCAATCCTGGTGATAAAGCATTGATTCCCAATCCTGGCTATCCTACCTATCAGTCTATTACTCGATTGGTGGAGGCAGAACCCGTTTTTTATGATTTAAAAGCCGAACACCAATGGCAACCCGACTTGGAGGCTTTGGATCAAATGGACCTGACCGCTGTCAAGCTCATGTGGATCAATTATCCCCACATGCCAACGGGTGCCAATGCCCAAAAAGACACCTTTGAAAAGTTAGTTGCCTGGGCAAAGGAAAAAGATATTTTGTTGGTCAATGACAATCCATACAGTTTTGTTTTGACCAATCAACCCCAAAGCATGATGTCTGTCCCTGGTGCTATGGAGGTTGGGATGGAATTGAACTCTTTGAGCAAGTCATTCAATATGGCTGGCTGGCGAGTGGGCATGGTTTTGGGAAATGAAGAAAATATCAATGCAGTGTTAAAGGTAAAAAGCAACATGGATTCGGGTATGTTTTATGGCATTCAGCAAGGGGCTATTGCTGCACTTCAGGCTCAGGAATCATGGTTCGAAAAATTGAACGACATCTACCGTCAAAGAAGAAAGCTCATTTTTGAACTGGCCTCCCTGCTCAATACTGACTTCGATGCTCACAACAGTGGGTTGTTCGTTTGGGCCAAAATGAGGGACACCTCAAAATCCTCGGTGGAATACATAGAAGAAATTTTACAAAATCACCACATTTTTATAGCACCTGGTAGTATATTTGGCAGCCAAGGTGAAGGATACATTCGCTTCTCCCTTTGTGTAGAGGAATTACAAATCAGTAAAGCCTTAGAAAGAATCAGGAAAGCATGAAAGTAGGCATAATAGGTGTTGGGTTAATAGGAGGTTCGTTGGCGCTATCAGCACGGGAACACATTCCAGATATAGAAATTTACGGAAGCAACAGAAGCCAAGCCAACTTGCAAAAGTCTTTGGACTTGGGATTGATTGATTTCAGATTGGAGGAGACCATGATCAAGCAAATGGATATCATTCTTTTGGCCATACCCGTAGATATAGCATTGGAACGATTGGTTGATCTTCTGGACGAAGTCAACGACAATGCGTTAATAATGGATTTTGGATCGACCAAAGCCGCAATTTGTCAACAAGTAGCCTTGCATTCCAAACGCGGACAGTTTTTGGCCACCCATCCCATTGCAGGAACCGAATATTCGGGCCCTGCCGCTGCATTACCCGATTTGTTTGAAGATAAAACTCAAATCCTTTGTGAGACCCAAAAAACTCGTCCCGATTTGTTGGAATGGGCTCAAGATTGGTTTAAAAAAATAGGAATGAATCTCAGGGAAATGGATCCAGTGGAACACGACCAACACATTACCTATGTGTCCCATTTGTCCCACATCAGCTCCTATATGTTGGGCAAAACCGTAATGGAAAAAGAAAAAGATCAGTCCGCTATTTTTGATATGGCTGGGAGTGGGTTTTCTTCTACTGTACGTTTGGCAAAAAGTTCTCCCCATATGTGGGTTCCCATTTTCAAACAGAATAAAGAGAACATCACCGAAACACTATCACAATACATCAATAATTTAAATCAATTTAAACAACTTTTGGATGCCAATCAATTTGACAAATTACACGAGCAAATTCTCGAGATCAACAACATTCGTCAAATTTTAGAAGGCATTACCAATACCAAAAACAATCAATAAAATGGAAAATAGTAAAGAAATGAGCAGCTGGTTGCACGATTTTGGTCTCGACCATCCTTTGGTCATCGCTGGTCCCTGTAGTGCAGAAACCGAGGAACAAGTGTTGAAAATTGCACATGAACTGAAAGACACTGATGTAACAGTTTACCGGGCAGGAATTTGGAAACCTAGAACTCGACCTGGTATGTTCGAGGGGGTTGGAGCCATTGGCTTGGACTGGCTTAAAAAAGTAAAAGAACAAACGGGTCTATTGACGTCAACCGAGGTGGCCAATAAAGATCATGTTAATTTGGCTTTAGAGGCAGACATCGATATTTTGTGGATTGGAGCTCGATCCACCGTTAGTCCTTTTATCGTTCAAGAAATTGCTGATGCATTAAAAGGAACAGATAAAATCGTTTTGGTCAAAAATCCAGTAAACCCAGATTTAGCTTTATGGATGGGTGGATTGGAAAGACTATATTCTGCTGACATCAAAAAATTGGGTGTTATTCACCGTGGTTTCTCAACTTATGACAAATCCAAGTACCGAAACAATCCCGAATGGCAAATTGCTGTTGAATTCCAAAATAATTTTCCAGATATGCCTTTGATCTGTGACCCTTCCCATATAGCAGGACGTAGAGATTTGATTTTTGACATCAGTCAAAGAGCCTTAGATCTAAATTTTGACGGGCTGATGATTGAATCACATTGGGATCCAGATAATGCATGGAGCGATGCTAAGCAACAAGTAACTCCTACTCGTTTGGTAGAAATCATGAATGATTTGAAAATCAGGAAGAAAACAACTTATGAGGAAAGTTACCAAAGGGAACTTGAAACCTTGCGGGAAAAAATCGACGTAAGTGACCAGGCCATTTTGGATGCTTTGGGCAAGCGTATGAAAGTAGCTGAGTCCATTGGTCAACTCAAAAAAGACAATAACGTGGCAGTTCTGCAAAACAAACGTTGGAATGAAATTCTGGAAACCATGCAAGCAGAGGGAGTTGAAAGAAATTTGAGTGAAGAATTCATCACCCAAATTTTTAAAGCCATTCACCAAGAGTCAATCAATCACCAAGAAAAGGTGATCAACGGATAAATCAATAAAGCCTCCATCTGGAGGCTTTTAAATTTTTAGCTTAAAGCGTTTTTAATTCTTTCGACAGCTGTTTTGATGTCTTCTTCAGAAGCGGCATAGGAAATCCGAATGCAATCAGAATTACCAAAGGCATCGCCGGTTACTGTTGCTACATGTGCTTCTTCCAACAAAAACAAAGCAAAATCATTCGCATTTTCGATGGTTTTTCCTTTGATGGTTTTTCCAAAATAGGAGGAAACATCGGGGAATACATAGAATGCACCTTGGGGTTCGTTGAGTTTGAATCCAGGAATTTTAGAAAGTAAATTTAAGATCAATCCTCTTCTGTTGTTGAACTCGTCAACCATATATTGGATTTGACTGGTAGGGGCTGATACTGCAGCAATGGTAGCCCTTTGAGCGATACAGTTGGCACCCGAAGTTATTTGCCCCTGCATTTTGTTACAAGCCTTTGCAATCCACTCTGGAGCTCCTATATAACCAATTCGCCAACCGGTCATGGCAAAAGCTTTGGCCACTCCATTGACGGTTATGGTTCTGTCATACAATTCGTCTATGGCAGCTATACTAAAATGCGGTGTGCCGTAATTGATGTGTTCGTATATTTCATCCGACAATATAAAGATGTCGGGATATTTTTGAAGTACAGCACCCAGAGCACGGTATTCTGCTTCAGTATAAATTGTTCCACTGGGGTTGTTGGGAGAATTGAACATTACCAGTTTGGTTTTGGGGGTGATGGCCGCTTCGAGTTGTTCGGGAGTAATCTTAAAATCATCTTCTATCGATGAGGGAATGATGATGGATTTGGCCTCTGCCAAAGTAGCAATGGCCGAATAGCTTACCCAGTAGGGAGCGGGCAAGAGCACTTCGTCGTCCGGATCGAGCAAGACCATACACACATTGGCAATGGATTGCTTGGCTCCAGTAGAGACCACGATCTGGGAGGCTTGATATTCCAATCCATTATCGCGCTTAAATTTCTCACAGATGGCTGTTTTCAGATCGGCATAACCATCGACTGGCGAATAGGAATTGTAATTGTCTTTGACAGCCTGAATGGCAGCGTCTTTGATGAACTCTGGGGTGTTGAAATCGGGTTCTCCCAAACTGAGTCCGATGATGTCAACTCCTTGATTCTTTAACTCTCTGGCCTTTGCGGCCATAGCCAAAGTTGCCGAGGCCGGCAGGCTCTTGATTCGATTGGATAACATTAAAAAATTGACTTATGATTGAACATAAACAGGCCGCATGCCCATTTGTTTTAAAAATTTAAAATGTGAAAATATAGCACTTCTCGTAGTTTCATATTCGTTGTAAGGCAGATTGAATTCCCTTGCTGTTTTCTTGACAATCTCAGAAATCTTGGTGTAATGAACATGAGAAATATGGGGAAAAATATGATGTTCGATTTGATGATTTAAGCCTCCAGTAAACCAGTTGACAATTTTGTTTTTGGTTGAAAAATTAACAGTAGTCTTTAATTGATGTACTGCCCATGAGTTTTTTATGTTTCCAGTTTTAAAATCAGGCAACGGCATGTCGGCCTCACCAATCACATGTGCCAATTGGAAAACCAGACTCAAAATCAGACTTGCAGTATAGTGCATCACAAAAAATCCAATCAAGACCTTCCACCAAACAATGTTAAAAACAAATATGGGCAATACGATCCATATCGAAAAGTAGACTATTTTAGATATAACCAATCCCACCCATTGTGCGGAATGACTTTTACTGTTGGCGTAAGACAAATTTTCTTTTTGGTATCGTTTCAGTCTAACAAAATCTGAAACTATTGCCCATTTGAGGGTCAATAGACCGTATAATAGGATAGAGTAAAAGTGCTGAAACTGGTGATGAGGTTTCCATTCTGCATGTTTGGAAAACCGCAAAACGATCCCCGCTTCAAGATCTTCATCATGGTCTTTGATGTTTGTGTAGGTGTGGTGTAAAACATTGTGTTGCACCTTCCAGTTAAAAACATTTCCTGCCAAGATATAGATACTGCTTCCCATCAATTTATTGATCCAAGTGTATTTGGAAAATGAACCGTGGTTACCATCATGCATCACATTCATACCCACTCCTGCCATGCCAACACCTATTACAGCGGCCAGTAGGAGTTTAAACCAATCATTGATGTTTAAGGAAAGAATCAGTACAAATGGAGCGATCAATATGGTGAACATGATGACTGACTTTAGGTAAAGTTTCCAGTTACCAGTCTTGGCCAATTGGTTGTCTTTAAAATACTGATTAACTCTTTTGTTGAGTGTTTGGAAAAACTCTTTTGATTCCTTTCGGGAAAAACGTGGGATTAATCTTTTGGTCATAATTAATTATTGTTGGTCTTGTAAAATTATTGAATTTTAAGGCATTCTCTCTATTTTTATCAAAAAATGACTTGAATTTTATTTACGACTACTTTCCCGATTTCGAATCAAAGCAAGTTCAACAGCTAGAATCTCTATTCACAATCTACAAAGATTGGAATTCTCGCATCAATGTAATTTCCAGAAAAGACATGGATTATTTTTATTTGCACCACGTTCTTCATTCCCTGTCAATAGCTAAATTTCTCAAATTCAAGGCGGGCTCTAGGATTCTAGATGTGGGTACAGGAGGTGGTTTTCCTGGAGTGCCGTTGGCCATAGTGTTCCCCGAAGTACGTTTTCATTTGGCAGACAGTGTCGGAAAGAAAATAAAAGTCATCAATGATGTAAAAGAGAAATTAGGATTGGACAACATTAGCACCCATTACGATCGGGTTGAAAATCTAGAATTTAAAGTGGATTTTGTGGTCTGTAGGGCTGTCGCGCCATTGGAGACATTAATGAATTGGTCAGCAGACAGAATCAGCAGTCAAAATAATCATTTGATTAGAAATGGTTTTTTGTGTCTCAAGGGGGGAGACCTAAGCGATGAACTTTCGAATTTTAAAAACGCAAAAGTATTGCCACTAAAAGAATATTTTAGCGAAGCCTTTTTTGAAACTAAAAAATTGGTCTATTGTCCTTTGGACTAATTTAGAACAAAGGGGGTTGAAAGTTTGAAGGGGGGGATTTCCACGTTAAACTTTTTGGTAGAGGAGAAATCAATCATAATGTAAGCTCCTTTCATGGCTCCTAGGGGAGAGGATAGTAAACATCCTGATTTGTATTTGTGAATTTCGCCAGGATTGATGATTGGTTTTTTACCCACCACGCCATTCCCATTGACATATTGGGTTTTGTTCAAAGCTTCTTTAATTTTCCAATGACGGGTCAACAATTGTACGGAACTTTTACCTTGATTTTCTATTTCAATTCGGTAAGTAAAAGCATAGTGAAGAACATTGTCTTTGAGAAAACTGCCTTCAAAGTCCGTTTCTACAGAGATTTTTATTCCTCTTGTTACTTGTTGAATCATCTCTATTTTAATAGTGTTGTCATAGCTAATGTAGTTAAAATAAATGTTACAATCAACTCTTAAAACTTAAATAAAACCTTATCAGTCAATAATTTCAAAAGAGGAAGTTTCTCCCATAGCGATCAGTGAATCGTGTTGATTTCCAAAATATCTGTAGTAGACCAAAATCAAATACCGATTTTCGGTCAGCGCATGAGAACCGCAAATGGCATTGTACAATTCGGACTGTGGCGTTTTGGCCACAAATTTGTAGTTGTAGATCCCTTGCTTGAGGAGTATTACCCCTTCATAAATTTCCAAAGCGGGATTGTAGTAAATCCTATTGGCTTCATTCAACTCGTAATTGTTGAATTTCCCATAAACATAGATTTCTTGGTCTTTGAGTAAAACCGGAGCTGAAAGACTGAAATGAACCCAACTGTAGTCCGCTTCTATATCTCCATTTTCTGATCCTTGCAGGGTTCTGATGATAAAATCCCCATTCAGGTCTTGGGTAAAGTTGTAAGGGTATCCCCTGCGCACAAAATTGGTCGTCAGGTAAGTCTCATACAAGCGATTCAATTCTACCACACTGACATTTGCACTAGTAATTTGAATGTTCTTGGTGTCAAAAAAAAGGTATTCATTGCCTCCTTCGAATCTGCTTTTTGCGTCATAACGGTACTCCAAGCGACTGCCGCTGTTGTATTGTGGCTTCAGATGATTAAGGGCAGTATTCCACTGTTCGTTTTGGAGGATGGTAACGTGTAATTGATTTTGTGGATCACGAAAAAATTCTCCCTTGGGAGGAATGATCGAGAATTGCACACTTTGATGGGTTTGGTAAAATTCAAGATTACGAGTTCTGAAAACCCCCGCACTCACAGAAGCCCCGTCTTCATAGATCAAAAATCTTTGTGAGAAAATCATTTCATCAGCTTCGTTGTAGATTTCCAAAAGGTAATTCCCCGAGATTAAAAATTCCGTTTGTTCATTGGGTAATTCAAGTTGGTAGTGGGTATATGGTTGGAGAGTATTAAAAGAAGTCTGATAGTTTTCAATTCTCAAATTGTCAAAACCTTTGAGATATTCATTTTGAAACAAGTTTGAAGCGGTCCAATCGTGATTGAAATATTTGATTTTGTAGTAGTAATTCCTTTCATCTCCATTCAGATCATCGAAATGCAATTGAAAAGGTTCTCCGAGTTTTACGATGGGAAATTGAATTTCTAAGGCTTGATTTTTGAAAACAATAGATTTGATGGATTGATCAACAACTGTTTCTTGAGAATTTTGTGCCAAAAGCGTTTGCATACAGCATAGGATAAATCCAAAACGTTTAAGCAAGTAATTTTTAAACATATTGTAAAATTAGGAATTTAAAAGCATTTGGTGAATCATTGCCAAGCCGCTTTTGTGAAAAGTTAAACGACTATTTAGAATTGTTATAAATTATTCATTTTTGCCATTTATTCATTTTAAGAGATGGGCCTTTATTAGTAAATTTGTGTGATTTTAGAAACTTCCAAATATGTCTGTAGGCATTCGCATCCGTAGGGGTGCAACCATCCAATTGAAAGGTGAGTCTGAAAAAATTTTATCAGATGCTACTCCTTCCAAAACATTTGCGCTAAAACCTGACAATTTTTTTGGAATTGTTCCTCGTTTGATGGTTAAAGAAGGTGAGAGGATTTCGGAGGGAGCGCCTGTTTTTCATTCCAAACAAGATCCTCGAATCTTGTTTGTCTCTCCTGTGTCGGGAACGGTTAAAGAAGTCGTTAGGGGTGCCAAAAGAAAAATTTTAAAAATCATTATAGAAGAGCAAGCGGGGGATGTAGTGACCCACAAAATACCCGCTTCCAAATCTTTGAATCGCGAAAATATTAGAGAAATTCTATTGAAAAGTGGTGCTTGGCCTTTTATAAAACAAAGACCATACGGGATTACTGCCGACCCAGATGTTACTCCAAAGACCATTTATGTTTCTACCTATGCCTCTGCCCCCTTGGACGTTGACTTCGAGTTTTTACTCAAAAACAACAAAGAAGACTTCCAAAAGGGAATTGACGTTCTCAACGCCTTGGTGGAGAATCCTGTGATACTTTCCGTAGATGCTGCTTTTTCAGGATTTTTTGAAAACACAAAAGGGGTAGAGTTGTTGCACATTAGTGGATCACACCCCGCAGGAAACGTCAGTGTTCAAATCCACCATCATACGCCCATCAATATGGGGGAGAAAGTTTGGGAAGTGCGTCCCGAGGACGTGGTCAACATTGGTAGGTTGTTCGACAATGGTCAGTATAGTTCCCAAAGGATATTGGCCGTAGCCGGTGAATCGGTTTTACAACCCCAATATGTCAAAACTAAAATAGGTGCCCTAATAAGTTCATTAACAGACATTACTGGCTTTGACAAAAGCCAGCAAAATCGTTTTATCAACGGTGATGTTCTAAGCGGAAAGGCCGAGGCTCCCGATGGTCATTTGGACTTTCACAACAATTTGTTGACCATTATTCCCGAAGGAAACCATTACAGAATGTTTGGATGGTTGCCCTTTATGGATAACAAAATTCCAAGCTTGTCCAAAACTTCTTTGTCTTGGTTGTTTGGCAACAAAGGCTATAATGTTGATACCAATATGAATGGGGAAGAAAGAGCCTTAGTGGTTACTGGAGAAATGGAAAAAGTATTCCCCATGGACATTTACCCCATGCAGTTACTCAAAGCCTGTATGGCAAATGATATCGAAAAAATGGAAGCTTTGGGCATCTATGAAGTCATACCCGAAGACTTTGGGTTGATTGATTATGCCAGTACTTCCAAAATCGAAGCACAGCAAATTATCAGAGAAGGAATTGAATTAATGATTAAAGAAGCAGGATAATATTTACAGTATGAACTTTTTGAGGAAAAAATTAGACAATCTTAAAAGACCTTTTGGCAAAGGTCAAAAATGGGAAAAGTATGCTCCGGCCATCAACGCCTTTGACACTTTTCTTTTTGTACCCAACCACACCACCCATACTGGGGCTCACATTCGTGATGCGGTTGATCTCAAAAGAACAATGGTAACGGTCATCATTGCATTGATGCCCGCTTTGATCTATGGGATTTACAATACTGGATATCAGCATTTTATTCAAACTGAAGAGGCTTTTACATTTTTGGATGCATTTGTTCACGGGTCTTGGAAAATTGTACCCATGATTATCGTTTCCTATGTAGTAGGTTTGACCATAGAATTTATTTTTGCCGTCTATCGCGGTCACGAAGTAAACGAGGGATATTTGGTAACAGGTCTTTTGATCCCTATGATCATGCCTGTTGACATACCTCTTTGGATGGTTGCCATTTCGGTTGCCTTTGCCGTATTGATTGCTAAAGAAGCTTTTGGTGGAACGGGTATGAATATTTTAAATCCTGCACTGACCGCCAGAGCATTTGCATTTTTTGCATACCCCACCTATATGTCGGGAAACAAAGTTTGGGTTTCTGAAGCTTCCAACATCGATGGGATTTCCGGTGAAACCATATTGGGTACTTTAGCAGCAGGGGGTAATGTCAACTATAGTTTCTTTGAAATGTTTCAAGGATCTATTCCTGGTTCAATCGCAGAGACCTCTGCCCTTTTTGTATTGATTGGAGCAGCCATCTTGATTTTCACAGGAGTGGGCAGTTGGAGGATCATTTTAGGAAGTTTTATTGGAGCAGCTTTAGTAGGCTTCTTATTCAACCTTTGGGGTGCAAATGCCCTGATGAGCTTTTCATGGGTCAATCATTTAGTCGTAGGAGGTTTTGCTTTTGGTGTTGTCTTTATGGCCACCGATCCCGTTTCTGCCGCCCAAACCAACAAAGGAAAATGGGTCTATGGAATCCTAGTGGGTGTATTTTGTATTTTAATTAGAGTATTTAATCCTGCCTACCCAGAAGGGGTAATGTTGGCCATATTGTTGATGAATGTTTTTGCCCCCACCATCGACCATTATGTCATTCAAGGAAACATAAACAAACGTAAAAAAAGATGGGCTTCAGCCCTCAAAACTGCTTAGTCATGAATAGAGACTCCAACGGATATACTTTTCTTTTTGCTGCTGCAATGGTACTGGTGGTCGCTTCCACTTTGGCCTTTACAGCCAGTTCACTCAAATCACTTCAGGCCGATAATGTCAGAAAGGAAAAAATGCAGAATATCCTTTCAACTATTGGTATTCAGACCGATAGAGAGCAAGCCGAAACACTATATAAACAATACATTACTGGGACTTTGGCTTTGGATCATTTGGGGAATCCAGACGAGAAAGTGGATGCTTTTCAACTCAAGCTGAATAACGAAATCAAAAAACCCGCAAACGAACAGCGCTTCCCTCTATACAAAGCAGTGGTTGACAATATCAGCTATTATATCATTCCCTTGCGCGGCTCGGGATTGTGGGATGCCATTTGGGGGTATATTGCCCTTAAGTCCGATATTAATACCATTCAAGGTGCTGTATTTGACCATAAAGGAGAAACCGCTGGACTTGGTGCTGAGATCACCCAACAGTGGTTCATGGATCGATTTAAAGAAGAAAAAGTATTCAATTCCTCAGGTCAATTGGTAGGGATCAATGTTTCCAAGACCAACAACGACCCAAAGGACACCGATAAAGAAGATCATGAAGTGGATGCCATTTCCGGAGCAACCATTACGGGTGACGGTGTTACAGACATGATCATCGAGCGATTAACCCATTACCTCCCTTATTTCGAAAAGGAAAAAACCACCATGGCCTCGATAAACTAACAAACTATGGCAGATAAAGAAGCAAATCCTTCAAAAAAACCAACCCTCTTATTCCTTAATAAGGAATCAGAGCCTCTATTTTCCAAAAAAAATAGGGTGCTTTTGACCGACCCCTTGGACGACAACAACCCCATAACCGTTCAGGTTTTGGGCGTATGTTCCGCACTTGCAATTACCGTTCAACTCAAGCCAGCTTTGGTGATGACTCTATCGGTAATTGCTGTAATGGGAGCCAGTAATGTCATCATTTCACTGTTGAGAAATCTAATTCCCAATCGAATTAGAATTATCGTTCAGTTAGTGGTAGTGGCTTCTATGGTAATTTTGGTCGATCAAATTCTCAGGGCTTATGCCTATGATGTAAGTAAACAGTTATCCATATTTATTGGATTGATCATCACCAATTGTATTGTAATGGGCCGATTGGAAGCCTTTGCTTTGGGTAATGGAGTTTGGAGATCATTCTTGGACGGTATTGGGAATGCTGCTGGATATGGATTCATTCTCATTGTGGTAGCTTTTTTTAGAGAACTTCTTGGCTCGGGAAAACTCTTTGGATATCAGGTAATCCCCGATGCATTTTACGAAATGGGTTACGAAAACAACGGATTAATGTTGTTATCCCCCATGGCGCTAATTACCGTTGGTGTCTTTATTTGGATACAACGCGCTCGCAATAGAAAACTCATCGAAAAGAACTAGATCATGGAAGGATATTTGAACTTATTTGTTAAAAGTATTTTTATTGAGAACATGATTTTCGCCTATTTCTTGGGGATGTGTTCCTATTTGGCGGTTTCCAAAACCGTAAAAACGGCTGTTGGACTTGGTTTCGCTGTTATTTTTGTTCTGTCCATTACAGTTCCCATCAATTTCTTATTGGACACCTATCTTTTGCGTCCAGGAGCCTTGCAATGGTTGGATCCCTCCTATGCTGAGATTGATTTGAGCTTTTTGAGTTTTATTATGTTCATTGCCGTGATAGCCTCTATGGTTCAATTGGTAGAAATGATTGTAGAAAGATATGCTCCAGCGCTCTATGGAGCCTTAGGGATTTTTCTTCCCCTAATTGCAGTGAACTGTGCCATATTGGGAGGTTCGTTATTCATGCAACAAAAAGATTTTTCTGGGGTATCAGAATCCGCTGTTTATGGATTCGGTTCTGGAATCGGTTGGTTGTTGGCCATTTTGGCCATCGCAGCAATAAGAGAAAAAATTATTTATTCAAATGTGCCAGCTCCACTGCGGGGATTGGGAATTACCTTTATTATAACAGGTTTGATGGCGTTGGGTTTTATGAGTTTTATGGGTATTAAATTATAGTCAATTAGAGATGGATTATTCAGTTATTGTTGCGAGTATTGTGGTTTTTTTGGTCATCACCTTTGTATTGGTCGGTATGCTTTTGGGGGTCAAGGCAAAATTATTGCCCTCAGGGCCGGTCAGTCTTTTGATCAATGGAGATAATGATGTAGAGGTTTCCTCTGGGAGTACTTTGCTTACCACCTTGGGAAATAGTAAAATATTTTTGCCTTCCGCATGCGGAGGAGGTGGAACTTGTATCCAATGCAAGTGTCAGGTTGTGGAGGGAGGTGGAGAAATCCTTCCCACCGAAGTCCCACACTTTACCCGAAAAGAAATCGCTGAGGGATGGCGCTTGGGCTGTCAGGTGAAAGTAAAACAAAATATGGTCATCCAAATCCCCGAAGAAGTATTTGGGATCAAAAAATGGGAAGCTACAGTAATCAGAAACTGGAACGTTGCTTCATTTATTAAAGAATTTGTCGTCGAAATACCCGAGGCTATGGATTACGAGGCGGGGGGTTATATTCAGATAGAAATTCCCAAATGCGAGGTAAAATATAGTGACATCGATATTTCTGCTCATCCCGAAGAACATCCGGGCGAACCCGACAAGTTCAAATTGGAATGGGACAAATTTAACCTTTGGCCTTTGGTGATGAAAAACCCCGAAACGGTTGAGCGAGCCTATTCTATGGCTTCTTTCCCTGCCGAGGGTCGTGAAATCATGCTCAACGTCAGGATTGCCACCCCACCTTGGGATCGAAATAAAAACAACTGGATGGATGTCAATCCTGGAGTTGCCTCTTCCTATATTTTCTCCAAAAAAGCTGGGGATAAAGTAACCATTTCTGGTCCTTACGGAGAATTTTTCATCAATCACTCAGAGGCCGAAATGCTTTATGTAGGGGGTGGAGCTGGTATGGCACCCATGCGTTCTCACTTGTACGAGTTGTTCAGAACGCTAAAAACTGGACGAAAAGTAAGCTTTTGGTACGGTGGTCGTTCCAAGAGAGAGCTATTCTACTTGGATCACTTCAAGGCATTGGAAAAAGACTTCGAAAATTTCAAGTTCTATGTTGCCCTCTCTGAACCAATGGAAGAAGACAATTGGAAGGTTAAAGAAGGATTGGATGGAGAAGGTGATGGATTTAAAGGATTTGTACATCAATGTGTGATCGATAATTACCTTAATCACCACGAAGCTCCTGAAGACATTGAGGTTTATTTCTGTGGTCCTCCACTGATGAACCAAGCGATAGAGAAAATGTCCGACGACTTTGGCATTCCGCCCGAGAATGTTCGATTTGATGATTTCGGTGGTTAGATGCTCAATGCCCAAGAAATTCATCGATTAGCAATGAAAGAGGTGGGAGACCACCTTAGCGCAAGTGGATTTGAATTTTTGGCGGTCAATTCACAACCAAAAAAAGATCCGCAGTTTGTATGCCTAAAGGGTAAAAAACTTCATTTCATAGTGGTACGGGGGTGCTTGTATCCCGAAAATCCTAAAAATTTTGATGCTCAACTGATGGAGCAGGTCAAAGATCATGGTATCAAATACAAAGCCACCACCTATTATGCAGGGGTGGGCCTTGCCAATGCCGATGACTACGATTTACCCTTAACCCAAAACGACCCTTATGCAGTCAATTTTGATGGACTTCAAATTATGGACTAGTCTGGGCCTTTTTTGGCTGATTTTTTCGTGCAGTCCAAATCCCACAAAATCTAAAAGATTGCAAGGTTTTGCTCTTGGAACTTCGTATAATATTCAATACGTTGCTGCTGTTGATGAGCAAGTCATTCAAAAGGGCATTGATTCATTGTTTTATGTAATCAATAAATCTCTATCTACCTATTTACCAGAATCGGATATTTCTAAAATCAATAGAGGGGATACTGAGGTGATAGTAGATCATCACTTTAGGAAGGTATTCCAGAAAGCGACTGAAGTTTGGAAAGCCACAGGAGGTTATTTTGACCCCACCGTTGGTGCCTTGGTTAACGCCTATGGATTTGGACCTAAAGCCTCCGCAAATTCAATCAATCCAAAGAAGAAAGACAGTCTCCTTCAGCTTACGGGATGGCAAAAAATAGTACTCAATGAGAACAACACCATAGCAAAACAATTTCCCGAGATTTATATTGATTTTAACGCCTTGGCCAAAGGATATACAGTTGATATTATAGGAAATTTCCTACAAGCTCTGGGCAGTTCAGATTATATGGTAGAAATAGGAGGAGAGATTGTTGCCAAAGGAAACAGTCCCAAAACACAAAAAGCATGGAAAATCGCCATTGAAGATCCTCGTCAAGGAGAAGAACGTCAGTTTTTGCAAACCATAAGGCTAGATAATCAAGCTCTCGCCAGTTCTGGAAACTATCGCAAGAACAGGATTGATCCCACTACTGGAGAGCGGTTTGTTCACTCCATTAGCCCCCTTACGGGATCGGCACAAAAAACAAATATCCTCAGTACTTCCGTGAAAGCCCCTGACTGTATGACCGCAGATGCATGGGCTACTGCACTTATGATTATGCCGCTAGAAGAAGGAAAAGCACTCATCGAAAATAACCCTGTTTTGGAGGCGCTCTGGACTGTAGCTGATCAAGATGGGTTTTTAGTAGAAATGTCCAAAAATTGGTGATTCCCCATTTTATGTATAAATTAATATACTAAAGCCTACTTAATGTCCCAACCATGCAACGGCAATGTTTTCTTATTGTTGGTGCGTTCTGTTTCACCATATCTTGCTTTTCTGTCTTTTCGCAGATGGCACTTTATGGTGATGTATACATTTCTCCAAAAAACGAGTTACATATTGGCTCTGATCAACTTTATTTCGAGTCAGGAAAAATTATTACCGATAGAGGTACTTCTGGGGGAATCCTCTCTTTTGCCCAAGGGAGTAATTCTACAGGGGCAAACCACACCAACCATGTAGACGGGTTTATTCGTTTTTACAACTCCTCTGAATTTGTCTTTCCCCTGGGGCATGACAATATTTTTCAGCCTGTTTATATTTTCGATTTTACGGGAGCTAAATATCTTGATTTGGCCTATCATCATCGCCCTTATGAAGTATCTCAATCTGTTGATTCGATTGCAGCTGTTAGTAAAACTCAATACTGGAAATTGCGGAACCCCCGTGGATCAGGGAGGCTGTTAATTTCTTGGAATGTATTTTCTAATCTGGGTGAATTATTAGATCATGCTCCTAGCCCAGAAAAAGCTTTGGATTTAATTACCATCGGAGGGTTCGATGGAGACCGATGGATTCCCATTGAAAGTAAATTGACTGCTGGTTTTTACAGCGGGGAAGTTACAAATTCCCTATTGGAAGGATATATTCAGTCTAAAGAGAAGGTGGATTTTTCGAAGTTTAAGGCTTTTACGCTGATGATGCGCAAGATCCCTCTAATTGATTCCAAAAACATTTCTCAAGCCATTACCCCGAATGGTGATGGTAAAAATGACACATGGATCATTGAGGGAATTGAGCAGTATCCCAATGCCAAGGTTTCTGTATACAACCGATGGGGTGAGGTGGTTTTTTCCAAATCTTTTGGTTATAAAAATGATTGGGGTGGAAATTTTAAAAAAAATAAGGATACCGTACCCACAGGACCATATCTCTTCGCCATTGACTATAATGGAGATGGTAAAGTAGACCATAAAGGTTGGCTATATATTTCAGATTGAATCCATTGAAATTTTATTAAAAATGAAAAAAACTTGCTCTTTTTTTCTGATTCTTTTATCTCTTTTAATTTGGGCACAACAGGACATCCCTATAGCATTTTATGGGCAAAACCTGCAATTTTTTAATCCTGCAGCAACAGGTTTAGAGGATCAGGTGGTAATGAGCTAAAACTTAGAAGTCAATGGAGTGGTATCAAAGAGGCTCCTGACATCCAACTTTTTAAATTATCTATTCCTGAAGGAGAAAAAAGATTAGCTTATGGAGCCATTTTGATGGTTGACCAAACTTTTGTCGAGCGTCAAACAAACATATTTACCAATTTTTCCTATCGATTGCCATTAGGTAACGGAAATTCCTTATTTCTTGGAGTCCAAGCAGGGGGAAATCACGTCAGTATGGATTTTAGTGGTATCAATATGACTCATGATGACGATGATAAACTGGTAAGTCTCACCCGCTTTTATCCCAACATAGGAGTAGGGGTTCATTATAAAATGGATAAGGGATATCTCTCGTTTTCGGCTCCTATGTTGATGGGTCATTTAAAAGATAAGGATGCAGATGCTGTCAACCCAAGTCCAGTAGATGACCTCCATCTTTATTTTTCGGGGGGGTTGCGTTTACCTGCTTTTGCACCCAACTGGAGGTATATTGTATCTTGCTTAGGTAGATGGGTAAAAAGTGCCCCCATCAGTTCGGTTATCAATGCAGGTTTTACCTATCAAAAATCCGAGTTTCTTTTTGCCTATCACCACAACAGCAGCTTGGGGCTCTCTGCATTTTTTGACAATGGAGGTCCAATTAGTGTCGGTTATGCCCATCAATTCCCTACTCCCGATCTAATTTCTAAATTAGGTTTTAGAAATCATGAACTAATTATCCGAATCCGATTAAACAATAAAAAAGGGGAAGGCAAGGAGTTGGATACAGACGAAACATCCGAAGACAATCTTGACATGAATTAATAATCATATTGATCCCTAAAATTCGCTCATATGAAAAAAAACAACCTACTTATTTCATTCGGCTTTACAGTATTTTTTATTGCCATTAGTCTCCACGCTCAAGTTAAAATTGGAGACAATCCCAAAAATATTAATACCCATGCATTACTTGAGTTAGAAAGTAAAAATCAAGGAGTACTTTTTCCTCGATTAACTCAGTCGCAAAGAGATGTTGCCTTTGGTGGCGATGTCCCAGATGGATTGATGATCTTTAATACAGACAAGGGGGCTTTGGAGGTCTATAATATTAAAAAGGGTTGGGAGACCATAGGAGCCTCACAAGTCCCTTCTTCATCATTAGAGTTAACTTATGACCATCAGTTGATTTTGAATGGTAAACAAAGGGTGAATTTGACCAATTACTATAATGTCAATCAACAACTTACTTTAACTGAAAATATACTCTCTTTAACCAATGGAGGAAGAGTAGATTTAAGTTCTCTGAAGGTGTCATCAACTGAAAATCAGCAATTGACTCTTCAAAACAACATACTTTCTTTAACCCATGGAGGGAGTGTAGACCTAAGTTCTTTGGTAGAATCTACTTCAACTGGAAGTGACGATAATCCAGTAATATCCAATACGGACAGCCAAACCCTATCCTTAAATAACAAAGAACTGTCCATTAGTGGAAGTAATAGTAAAGTAGATTTAAGCCCGATCAATACCGATGAACAAGTCATTACATCATTTGCCATGAGCGGTACCACTCATATCAAAATTCAATTGGAAGGTGATGTAGAAAAAACCCTTAAACTACCCACTCAACTTGTCTCTGGTTCAGACACCGATCATCAAAAATTGATCCTTAACGGACTTAAATTAAGTATTGAAAATGGTAATGTGATCAGTTTACCCCAAAGCCAAACCCTTAGCTATGATAAAAACACCCATTTACTCTCAATTAGTGATACTGAATCAGTAGTAGATTTATCCGACCTTAATCATAGCAGCAACATGGGTCAAACACTTGAATTTACGAAGTTGGGAACCCTCAATCAAACTTCAATAAAATTGGAGGGTGGAAATGAAATTAGCTTACAGGCGAGTAATGGGATTCAGTTTCACAACACCTCTGATAGTTTGATGATTATTGGATCCGATCAAAAAGGAGTTTTTTCAACAAAAAAAGGGGTTGTCAGTAATTTTCAAGGAAATGTTACCACCGATGATTTCGTCTTTGGATCGGATCAATTGGACAACAAAACAGGAGGAGATGACGACACTCGAATCATTTTTGACAAAAGTAAAGGAGCTTTTCGTGCTGGTAGAGATGGAAAGGGGAGTTGGAATGAATCCAAAAGAGGGGAGTTTTCTGTAGGCTTAGGTTACAACACCGAGGCCAAAGCCGATCGAAGTGTTGCGTTGGGGAATAGTTTAATTGCTAGCTCATATGCGGAAACTTTATTGGGCAGCTATAATGAAACTTTTTCGGGAGCCTCTATAAACAGTTGGGTAGACCATGATCCATTATTGACCATAGGAAATGGAACCAGTAGTAGTAAAAAAAGTACAGCTCTAACCCTTTTAAAAAATGGTAATTTAGGAATAGGAACGATTACTCCTACAGAAACCTTGGAGGTAGTGGGTGTAGTTTCGGCTACAACATTTAGTGGAAACACGATCATCTTAAATGAGGGAGGTGCTTTCATTCCCGACAAGGCTGGTTTGTATGCTACTGTTTCCAAGACCATAATAGAATTGATCACTTTTGACAGCAAAGGGAACGAATCCACCATTTCTCCGCATAATTTTAGCCTCATTGGCAAACCAAGTGAAGAGATGGCTTGGAGTTTTTATTCGAAAAATAGCCTTAAAAACAAACAGGTCAATGTCGATATGATGAAAATGGTTCGTTTGGTAGAACATATGTCTGGTCAAAAACTGATTCATTTAGCAGATTTGGAGGGTAATGAACTTGAGGCAACTCAGCAAATAGAAGTGACACGATTGGAGCGAGAAATCCAACTACTCAAGAAGCAAAATCAACTCTATCAAAAAACTTTAGAGAAGCTACTCAAAAGAGTTGAGGTTATAGAGAATCATTCAACTCCATGATCATGATATTTGGATAGCTTTTAGAAAAAGAAAAGTTATTTACGCATTAAGGGAATCTTTTCTTGTAAGGGAAGGGCAAAACGAATTATCTCCTCTGGGGTCAAGTCCTTTTGTATAAGAATACGCTCAGTAGAAAAACCTACTGACTCCATTCGGTGGTAGTAGTCCAGCCCATAGACCCTTACGTGATCGTATTGTCCAAAAACTTTTGTCCGTTCATTTGCGTCTGTTATGCTGTCGTCTTCAAATGTTTTCGCTCTTTCTTCTTCTAATGGAACTTGTGCGATCAGTGTTCCGCCCTTTTTCAAAACCCGATACAATTCCCTCATGGCTTTAAGATCATCGGGAATGTGCTCCAAAACATGATTGCACAAGATCAAATCGTATTGATCGTCTTGAAAAGGTAAGTTGCAAATATCTGCTTTCACATCGGCCAAGGGAGAGTGGAGGTCGGTGGTGGTATAATCCCAATGTTCAAATTGTTTGAATTTGTGGTAAAAAACTTGCTCTGGAGCGACATGCAGTACCCTGAGTTTTTGGCTTAGAAACTCAGTTTTCCTATCCATATAAAGCCAGAGTAAGCGATGGCGTTCCAAGGATAGTGTCCCAGGACATAGGGCGTTGGGGCGGAGATTTTTACGATAGCCATAGGGGAGGAATTTTCGGTATTGAGAGCCATCAATGGGGTCAGTGAATCGATTCCCTTTGAAATACATTCGCAGCAGAGGTTGAAACAGCAGACTCATCCGAATCAAAAAAGATCTTGGAAAAAAGCGTAGCATCCACTTCATGCCTTAGCGGTAAGTTTTTTAAAGGGAATTTCTTCTTCGGATTCAAACCCCAAAGCCTCATAGATATAATCAAAGGTGGAAAGCAGTTGTGGTTTTCCGTCTATCAAAGCCACATTGTGTTCAAAATGAGCACTGGGCTGATTGTCGGCGGTTTTGATGGTCCATCCATCGCTAAAATGACGTATGTTTTTGGTACCCATATTGATCATGGGCTCTATAGCGATGACCATGCCGTTACTAAATTTTTTCCCCCGACCTCTTTTACCATAGTTTGGAATTTCGGGAGATTCGTGCATTTCTCTTCCCAAACCATGTCCTACCAATTCTCTCACTACCCCATAGCCAAAAGATTCTGTATAGCTTTGAATGGCGTGACCCAAATCACCTACACGGTTTCCGTGGCAAAAGGCTTCTATGCCTATATAGAGCGATTTTTTGGTAACTTCCAATAGCTTTTTGGTCTCATCGCCCACCGTTCCCAGTTCGAAGGTATAAGCGTGGTCACCGTAAAACCCATTTTTAAGTGCTCCGCAATCTACAGAGAGGATGTCTCCCTCCTCTAGGGGTTTGTTGTTGGGAATTCCATGGACGACCTCTTCGTTGGGGCTTACACAAAGTGTATTTGGAAAGTCATACAATCCCAAAAAACCTGGTTCAGCTCCGTGGTCTCGAATAAAAGCTTCGGCCAAGCGATCCAGATGGAGTGTGGTCACTCCTGGTTTAATTTCTTTGGCCAACATGCCCAAGGTTCGAGAAACAATCAATGCGCTTTCACGCATCAACTCAATTTCCTCTAAACTTTTGATTTTTACCATTTACTATTCATACGAATGGGTGTAGGACTCCCCTTTAATGATTTTTGCAATATCAGATTCGAGACTGTTTACGGGTAACTCTACAAATCTATTGATTTCGTTTCCATTTCTAAAAAAAATAAGGGTGGGAACATTGAAAACCTCTAAACCCTTTTCAAAATTTTGAGGAGTGGTTTTTTCCTCACTCATGGCATACATTTCCAAATGACGCTGGTCGAAATCCAGCGCATCGAGCAGTTTGAAAAAATGAGGAATTTCCCGCTGACTGTCTTCACACCAAGTCCCCATAAAAACTTTTATTTTCAAATCTTTAAGATAAGGTTGTAAGTCTTTTCCCCACTGAGGATCGACCGAAACCTTGTTGTATTCTTCCTTAAACCATGAGCTGACATCCGAGCTTTGTAAATTGGCCATGTTGATTTTACCCAAGAGAATCATTTCGCCACTGCTGGCTTTTATCGGTTGGGTTACCAAAGGCTTTTGAGGAGAAGTACCACAACTAACGAACAAGATGCTCAAGCTGATTATAAAAACTTTTTTCATAGTTTGAATATTTGGGGGATGATTTTTAGACCAGAGGTTTTCCTGTCATGGCAGTGGGAATCTCCAACGCCATAAGTTTAAGAATGGTGGGTGCAATGTCACCCAACACACCATCAACGATGGGGGTATTGTCTTTATCGACCAAAATCAATGGCACTGGGTTTACCGTATGGGCCGTATTGGGGGAGCCGTCGGCATTGACCATGGTTTCACAATTTCCGTGATCGGCGATGACAATGATTTTGTATTGGTTTTCTAGCGCAGCAGCAATAATTTCTCCAGCACATTGATCTACCGTTTCACAGGCTTTAATGGCGGCTTGTAAATCTCCAGTGTGGCCTACCATATCTGGATTGGCAAAATTCAAACAGATGAAATCGGGTTGCTCTTTCACTATTTTGGGGAGGATTGCATCTCTTACGTCGAAGGCACTCATTTCGGGTTGTAAATCATAGGTGGCCACTTTGGGTGAGGGACACATGATGCGCTCTTCTCCATCAAAAGCCTCTTCTCGACCTCCATTAAAAAAGAAGGTGACGTGGGGGTATTTTTCGGTTTCTGCAATTCTTATTTGGGTTTTCCCTGCTTTGGAAAGTGTTTCGCCCAAAGTGTCTTCCAAGTTGTCTTTTTCAAAGACAACCTTTATGTCTTTAAAGGTTTTGTCGTAATTGGTCAGCGTTACATAATGTAAATCCAAAGGCATCATGTCCTGTTCTGGGAAAGCACGTTGTGATAGTGCATTGGTCAATTGACGCCCGCGGTCGGTACGGTAATTGAAAAAGATCACTACATCCCCTTGCAAAATTTTACCCAAGGGCTGCTCGTTGGAGTCAACCGCAATAAGGGGTTCGATAAACTCGTCCGTAACTCCCTCAGCATAGCTGGCTTCAATGCTTTCGATCATATTTTGGGTAGGAGTACCTTTGGCGTGTACCAATGCATCATAGGCTTTTTTGACCCTTTCCCATCTATTATCACGATCCATGGCATAGTAACGCCCAGTGATGGAGGCCAACTTTGCCTTGGTCTCATCAAGCTTTTGGGATAATTTTTGAAGATAGCCGACTCCTGATTTGGGATCCACATCCCGACCATCGGTAAAACCGTGTATAAAAACTTGGGGAACATCGTATTGCGCCGCCATTTCCAAAAGCCCCTCCAAGTGATTCAGATGCGCATGTACACCTCCATCGGAAAGTAGTCCCAAAAAATGTACATTTTTCCTTTGCGTTTGTGCGTAAGTTAAAGCCTCTACCAAAACTGGATTCTTTTCAACACTTTTGTCGGCAATGGCTTTCGAAATTTTAACCAAGTCTTGGTAAACAATTCTTCCTGCTCCCAAGTTCATATGCCCCACTTCGCTGTTTCCCATTTGACCGTGGGGGAGACCCACGTTTTCTCCATGGGTCAAAAGAGAGGCGTGAGGATACTTATCGGACCAAGCATCCATATTGGGGGTATGGGCTAAATCAACGGCAGAAACCTCAGGGTTAGGGGCAAAACCCCAACCATCCAAGATCATTAAAATTACTTTTTGGGTCATTAAAAATCTTTTTTACAAAGATAGTAATTCCCTTTGCGAGTATTCTTTACAACTAGGGAAAAAAATATTTGTTGTTTCTTTGCAATGATGATCAAAAAAGGGATTGTTTATTGTTCAACTGGCAGCCATTATCGTGTAAAATCTGATGCACTGTTCTACGATTGTAGAATCAAAGGAAAATTTCGAATCCAAGGCATTAAAAGCACCAATCCAGTGGCAGTAGGAGACAAGGTTTTGTTTGAGACAGAAGGGGAGGAGGAGCGAAAAACAGGGGTGATTACTGATATCGAAGCCCGTCAAAATTACATCATCCGAAAATCGGTGAATCTATCCAAACAAACCCACATCATTGCTTCCAATATTGATCAGGTATTTTTGATGATCACACTCAAAACACCTCCTACTTACCCCGCTTTTATCGATCGTTTTTTGGTTACTGCCCAAGCTTATGCCATCAAGGTAGTTTTGGTTTTTAACAAAACAGACTTGTACAGTTTAGACGAATTAGAGAACATGAGGATTTTGAAATCCATTTATGAAAAAATAGGTTACCAATGTTATGAAGTCATTGCAACCGAACTCAATACTCTAAATGTTATTCAAAAAAAAATGGCAAATAGAGTAAGTATGTTTTCGGGACACAGTGGGGTCGGAAAATCTACATTGGTCAACACTTTGGCTCCCGATTTGGATTTAAAAACTGGCCGCATTTCAGATCAGCATCAGCAAGGGCAACACACAACGACTTTTGCCGAAATGTTTGATGTGGACGATGGTGCCAAAATCATCGACACTCCTGGGATCAAAGGATTTGGAGTGGTGGACATCCAAAAAGAAGAATTGTCGGGTTATTTTAGAGAATTTTCCGTTTTGAAATCGCAGTGCAAGTTCAACAATTGCATGCACACCAAAGAACCTCACTGCGCTGTTAAATCAGCATTGGAAGCGGGGGAAATAGCTCAAAGCCGTTATAAGTCTTATTTACAACTTTTGGAGGAGGATGCCCTCTACAGATAATTATGAGAATTGTCATTCAAAGGGTCAGTCGTGCGGAAGTGAAAGTGGAAGGAAAATCCGTAGGTGCCATAGGAAAAGGCCTTTTGGTACTGTTGGGAATTGAAAATGATGATAATTCCTCCGATGTAGAGTGGTTGGTCAACAAATTGATCAATCTGAGGATTTTCAATGATGAAAAAGGTGTAATGAATTTCAGTCTTTCTGAGGTAAAGGGAGAATTGTTGGTGATCAGTCAGTTCACGCTAATGGCTTCGACCAAAAAAGGTAATCGACCTTCTTATGTCAGAGCCGCCCGCCATGAAACAGCCATTCCCTTATACGAGCAGTTTGTACTCTTGTCAGAGCAAAAATTGGGAAAAAAAATAGCCAAGGGTGTTTTCGGTGCAGATATGAAAGTCAGTTTGTTGAATGATGGGCCTGTAACCATTGTGATTGACTCCAAAAACAAGGAATAACTCTAGAGTATATTCACCTCAAATTCTAAGTCAATCTTAAAGTTTTCCAAAACCTTGTCTTTGATCTGCTGGGCCAGTTTTTTGATTTCAGCACCAGAAGCATTGCCATAATTGACCAAAACTAAGGCTTGGTTTTGGTGGACACCAGTATCATTCTTGCGATAGCCTTTGAAGCCCAAGTAGTCGATCAACCAAGCAGCAGGAATTTTGACTTTCCCTTTTTGATCTGGATAGTGAGGCAGGTTGGGGTATTGTTGTTGCAATGCTGCAAACTGTTCTGAACCTAGCACGGGATTTTTAAAAAAACTACCACTGTTTCCGATATGACGGGGATCGGGCAATTTGGCCGACCGGATTTCGATCACCGTCTGGGCGACGGTCTGTATGCTTGGGGATTTAGACTCTATTTTTTCGGACAATCCCCCATAGGAGGTATTGATTTGATGCGGTGCCTTGGTCAGATTGAACTCAACCGAAGTAATGATGTATTGTTCTTTGAGTGTATTTTTAAAAATAGAATTTCTGTAACCAAATTCACATTCGGTTTTGTTAAAGGTTTTGATTTCTCCCGTCTCTCGAGACATGGCTTCACAGCTTTCAAAAACTTGACTTAGCTCCACCCCATAGGCTCCGATATTTTGGATGGGAGCCGCCCCCACACTGCCAGGGATCAGGGCTAAATTTTCTACACCACCAAAATCTTTTTTCAAACACCACAGTACGAAATCATGCCAGTTTTCACCCGCTGCGACTTTGATCCTCGCCCCGTATTCATCCTCCTTAAGAATTTCTATTCCACGATTTTCAATTCTGATGGTCAATCCGTCAAAATCCTTTGTAAGTAAGAGATTACTTCCACCTCCCAATAGAAGAACTTGGGCTCCTTGATTTTCGGCCAAAACCGCTTTTAATACATCAGTGGATTGAATGCCGATGAATTTTTTTGATTTAACATCGATGCCAAATGTATTATAGGTGCGTAGAGAAATGTCTTTTTGGAAATTCAAAACCATAGGGAAAGATAGAAAAATGCCTAGGAATTACGATAGGCCGTCAAAGCTTTTTCTAAAATTTCGGCGGCTCGTTGGAGTTTTTTGCTTTCCAATACAAACGCCAATCGGACTTGATCTTTGCCCAATTCGGGTGAAGAGTAAAAGCCCGCAGCAGGAGCCAGCATAACGGTTTGTCCTTGATCTTCAAAATCGGTGAGCAAAAATTTAGAAAAATCTTCGGCACTATCGATAGGGAGTTTGGCAATACAATAAAATGCTCCCATGGGATTGGAGACTTCTACACCCTCGATTTTTTCCAGTGCAGCAACGGTAACGTTTTTCCTTTTTTCGTATTCTTTTTTTACATCCTCCAAATAGGAAGGGGGTGAGGAAACGGCGGCCTCACTGACCATTAGGGCCAAAGCAGGAGGAGACAAGCGAAGGTGAGCAAATTTAAGGGCAGTGGCCATCAGTGCTTTGTTTTTGGAGATCATACAGCCTACCCTTGCTCCACATAAACTATAACGTTTGGATACTGAATCGATCATCACAGCATGTTGACTGCCTTTTTCAGACTTTAAAACAGAATAATGGGACTGTTTAGTATAGATGAATTCTCGGTATACTTCATCTACGATGATAAAAATATCGTGTGCTACGGCCAGATTAATCAAGTCCTTGATTTCCGCCTCACTGTATAGGTAACCCGTTGGATTACTGGGATTGCAAATCAGTATGGCTCGAGTCTTTTTAGTAATTTTTTCTTCTAATAGGGCTATGGGAGGCAATTCGAATCGATTTTCAAAATGCGAAACCACAGGAATCACTTCCACACTACAAGCAGCTGCAAATCCATTATAATTAGCATAAAAAGGTTCGGGAATAATGATTTCGTCCCCGGCATCACAGATCACGTTGAGGGTAAATGATAAAGCCTCACTGGCTCCTGTAGTTACAATGATATCATCGGGTTCAATGGATATATCATGTTGTTCATAGTAACGACAAAGTTGAGTTCGATAGGACAATGGACCTTGAGAGGAGCCATAGGGCAGGAGATTTAGGCGTTGATCCCTCACCACTTCCATGGCCTCTTTGGGGGCCTCGATATCCGGTTGACCAATATTGAGATGCAAAACTTCTACTCCACGAGTTTTGGCTTCATCTGAGTGAAGAACCAGTTTCCGGATGGGAGACGAGGGCAATTCTTGACCTTTTTTGGAAATTTTTGGCATCTTATAATTTATGAATGCAAATATTCAAAAAAAAAGCCCTGTTTCTCAACTGAAGGTCAAAAATTAATTGATAGGTGGATGGAAACAAATCAATCGGCCAATACGTTGCCCTTAATTTTTAGGGCGATGATACTGGCAGAAGCAACATTGGTATTCACGGTGATTGTTTTTCTGAATACCCCAACTCGATTGGTGTCATACCTTACCGTAATTTCCCCTTTTTCTCCGGGAGCAATGGGTGCTTCTGGTTTTTTGGGGATGGTACAGCCGCAACTGGATCGGACTCCTTGAATCTCCAACGGTGCATCTCCTGTGTTTTCAAAGGTAAAAGTCCGGCCCCCATCGCTTCCTTTAACAATTTCACCATAATCAATGGTATCCATGTCAAAGTTTATCATAGGGCCAGAAGCTTGAGCACTTAATGCAAGCGGAGCAAAAATCAATAAAATAAAAAGGATTGCTTTTTTCATTCTTATAAATTCTATTCTATAAATTTACAACTTTAATAAGAAAACCAAAAATGACAGGGTTTTATAATCCCTAAAGGGTTGTTACTTTTGTCAAGCATTTAAAAGGCTTACTACATTTCATGGAGATTCCATCTAAGTTTATATCCCAAGACGTTGAAGATAAATGGTATTCCTATTGGATGGAAAAAGATTTTTTTTCTTCTACTCCAGACGATAGAGACCCTTACACCATAGTGATTCCTCCCCCCAATGTTACTGGGGTTTTGCATATGGGGCATATGTTGAACAATACACTTCAAGACATCATCATTCGTCGTGCCAGAATGAAGGGCTATAATGCTTGTTGGGTTCCGGGGACCGATCATGCCTCCATCGCCACAGAGGCCAAAGTAGTGGCCAGACTCAAAGAACAAGGCATTGAAAAATCCTCACTCAGTCGCGAAGATTTTTTAAAGCACGCTTGGGATTGGACTCACGAGTATGGAGGGGTCATCCTTGAACAGCTCAAAAAACTGGGTTGTTCTTGTGATTGGAGCCGAACCAAATTTACCTTAGACGAGAACATGTCGGCTTCGGTAATTGATACTTTTATAAAGCTCTACAACAAAGGGTTAATTTACAGGGGTTACCGAATGGTCAATTGGGATCCCGAAGCCAAAACCACCCTTTCCGATGAGGAGGTGATCTACGAAGAGCGTGATGGCCAACTCTATCATATCGCCTATGCTGTGGTGGACAGTGAAGAAAAAGTGATCATTGCAACGACTCGCCCCGAAACCCTTTTGGGCGACACCGCTGTTTGTGTCCATCCCGAGGATGAACGTTATGCTCACCTCAAAGGAAAGCAATTAATCGTTCCCATTGCCAATCGCAAAATCCCAATCATCCAAGACGAATACGTGGACATAGAATTTGGTACGGGTTGTCTTAAAGTGACTCCAGCCCATGATATCAATGACAAAGCCCTGGGCGAAAAACACCAATTGGAGGTAATAGATATTTTTAATGCTGATGCAAGCCTAAACCATCACGGTTTGGAATTTGAAGGCATGGATCGTTTTGTAGCCCGAAAAAAAATAGCCAAGGCCTTAGAGGCCAGCGGTCAATTGATCAAAAAAGAAAACCACCGCCACAAAGTGGGGACATCAGAACGCACCAAAGCGGTGATCGAACCTCGACTTTCGGATCAGTGGTTCCTCAAAATGGAAGGCCTTTCCCAGCCTGCAATTGACGCAGTTTTGGAAAGCAAAGAAGTGAAATTGGTCCCCGAAAAGTTCAAAAACACCTACCGTCATTGGATGGAAAACATCCGCGATTGGAATATTTCCAGACAGTTGTGGTGGGGACAGCAAATCCCTGCCTTCTACTACGGAAAGGACAATTCCCAATTTGTAGTGGCCAAAGATAAAGCCACCGCCCTTGAGCTGGCCAAGGCCAAGGCTGGAAATGACCAACTTCAAGCCTCTGATTTACGTCAAGACGAAGATGTTTTGGACACATGGTTTTCCTCGTGGTTGTGGCCCATATCGGTATTTAATGGAGTACTGGAACCCGACAATCCCGAAATTAGCTATTATTATCCCACCCAAGATTTGGTTACTGGCCCCGATATTTTATTTTTTTGGGTGGCACGGATGATCATGTCTGGATACGAACTGCGAAACGAAAAGCCTTTTTCCAACGTTTATTTGACAGGATTGGTGCGGGACAAACAGGGCAGAAAAATGTCTAAACAATTGGGCAATTCTCCCGATGCACTGGCTTTGATAGAAGAATATGGAGCTGATGCTGTTAGGGTTGGGCTGATGTTGAGTTCTGCCGCTGGAAATGATTTGCTTTTTGATGAAAGCCTTTGCCAACAAGGCAAAAATTTTGCCAATAAAATCTGGAACGCCTACCGTTTGGTAGAGGGATGGGAGGTAAATCCAACCCTAGAAATACCTGCCGTTAACAAGGCAGCCATTCATTGGTACAAAAACCTATTTCATCAAACCCTTAGTCTGATCGATGATCACTACAGCAAGTACAGAATTTCCGATGCTTTGATGAGTTTGTATAAATTGATTTGGGATGATTATTGTTCGTGGTTTTTGGAAATGGTCAAGCCCAGCTATGGAGATCCCATAGACAGTGGTACTCTTGAGGAAGTAAAAAATTTATTTGAGGACAACCTCAGGCTGCTTCACCCTTTTATGCCCTTTATCACCGAAGAGCTCTGGCACCACATCGGTAAGCGAGACACCTCTGACGCACTGGTGGTTTCCCAATGGCCGATCTTAGAGAAAGTAGATCAACAATACATAGATGATTTTGAAAGGGTCAAACAAATCATTGCAGGCATAAGAAACTTTAGAAAAGAAAAAAATATCGGATTCAAAGAACAGTTGATTTTGATTTCCGAGGCTCAAATCCCTTATCCAGAGGTTATTCTTAAACTGGCCCAGCTGGAATCTATTGAAGCCAAAATCCAGGACGAAAGCCAAGCCCTAGGCTCTTTTAGGGTCGGAAAATCAGAATTTTTTATACCCATAAACGAAGCCGTTGACCCTGAGGAGGAGCGTAAGAAACTGACGCAGGAATTACAATATGCAGAAGGATTTCTCAAATCGGTAGAGAAAAAACTATCCAATGAACGTTTTGTGTCTAATGCCCCTGAAAAGGTAATTGAACTAGAACGTAAAAAAGCATCGGATGCTCAGGAGAGAATTGTCTTATTAAAGAAAAGCCTTAGTCAGTTTTAATCCAATGACTGCGATACGTTCTGTTTTTTCCAGACAGTTTGATTTGAAGGATTTTTCTTACTATTAATAAGTAATTTTTCAGGAGACTCTCCTCACTTTTTAACCGATGTTCGGCACTTCGCTTTTTTCTTTAAAATATTGATTTACAATGATTAACACTTTTCTATCCTTAGTCAATAATTTTTTAGTCACCTCAAAATAAAATTTGCACAATATAAGCCTACGCAATAAAATAGTGGGAGCGTATCAAAAACTAAATCGATGTCCCACAGTTTTAATTATTTATGGGTTTTGTTATGTTTTGCTTTAAATTCTTTGGGAATTATGGCGCAAAACAATAGTGGTTGTTACAACCCTGAGTTTTACTATTTTGATAATGATGGGGATGGATATGGAAATCAAAAATATACCCAAAGTATGAAAGACGACCTCATACATAACTATTATAACAATTCCAATGTTGGCTATGTTTTCGGATCCCACTTAATGTATGGCTGTATGAATAGTGTTCTTGCGGATTATCAGGTTTCATATGTGGAGGAGTTTGTTGATAATGACGATGACTGCGACGATTTAGATCCCGACATCTACCCTGGCTCTGTATGGTATTATGACAACGACGGTGACGGCGACGGAGACCCAAGCCGATCCAAGGCTTTTGATTGTGCTCCCGATCCCAAATACGTCAAAAGACGGGCAGCAGATTGCAATGACAACGACCCACAGATCCATTCCCGAACGGTTTGGTATTTGGACAATGACGGAGACACAATTGGAGGGAGTACTGCTTTTACAGGTTGTACGCCTCCATCCAATCAATACGTCCTGACTACGGACGATGCCTGTGATAACGATGCTAATACCACCAGCCTTTACACCTGGTATTACGATTCCGACGGAGATGGATACGCAGCTTCTGCCATTAATACCAAGGCCTGTCTTGCTCCTGAAAACTATTACGCCACTGCCGATGACTGTAACGACGACAACAAATTCATTCATCCCAAAACCGTTTGGTACCTTGACAGCGATGGCGATGGCTGGGGAGGAGATCAGATCAAACAAACCTGTGAGCAACCCACGGGCTATGTTTCCAATGGTTCGGACTACGATGACGATGAACCTTGTATCACCAACATCTATCCACAGATGTATTACCGAGACGCCGATGGCGATGGCGAGGGTAATTCTAAATCCACTAATTATTGCAGTTTCCGACCAAAGGGCTATGTAACCAACAACAAGGACTGTAACGACAGTAACCGTTTGGTTCACAGCAATACCGTATGGTACCGCGACAGCGATGGCGATGGCTTTGGAAACCCAAGCCAATCTAGAAAACAATGTTCCCAACCCAGTGGTTATGTATTGAATCGCAGCGATATTAATGACAGTAACGTTAAAATCACCAACATTACTCCTCAATACTTTTACGAGGATCAGGACGGAGACGGACATGGGAATCCCGACCAATATTTGTATCACAGTGTAAAACCAGATACAGGAAACTATGTTACCCAAGCCACCGATTGTGATGATACCGATGCTTTACTTCATGATTTTACCCTTTGGTACATCGATCAGGACCAAGACGGTAAGGGCTATAACCCGACCAAACTAGAGCAGACCAATCTACTAAGAGGAACACCTGACAAAAATATTGCACCATCCACCGTATCGATTACCATCACAGGTTGCTACTCTGGTAACCTCTATGTTCTCAATCAAGACGACTTTGATGATCAGGACTCTGACATTACCGATACCCTTCCAGAATACTATTACAAAGACAGCGATGGCGACCAATACGGAGTTGAAGATCAAGCCAAACTTTTTAGTCAAAAACCTAATGATAGCTACGCTGTTGCATTTGGAGACTGCAATGACAGCGATGCTTTAATCCACCCCGAGACCCTATGGTATCTTGACAGTGATGGGGACAGTTGGGGAGATTCAGAACAAACGCTCCAACAATGCGAACAGCCTGAGAACTACGTTCTGAACAAAGAAGATCATGACGACACTACGGAAAAGATCACCAACATTGCCCCCCAAGACTTTTATCGGGATCAAGACGGGGATGACTATGGCGACCCCAACGATCATTTACGCTATAGCGAAAAACCAGAGGGCTATGTGATCAACAACTTAGACTGTAACGACAGCGATACGCTTATCCATCCTCAAACGGTCTGGTACCTTGACAGCGATGGCGATGGCTGGGGGGGTAGGTTGAGTCAAACCCAATGTATCAGCTCCACTGGCTATGTTCTGAACTCCCAAGATTATGACGATTCCACTGATAAGATCGACAACATTGCTCCCCGTCGTTTTTACAGGGATCAAGACGGAGATCAGTTTGGAGACATCAACAACTTTGTTTTTTACAGCCATCAACCCCAACAAGGCTATGTTAGCGACAGTCTGGACTGCGATGACAACAATGCATCCTATTATCCCAACAAAAAATGGTATATGGACAGCGATGGAGACAGTTGGGGTGATCCTCAAGCCATAACAAATAATGCTTACGCTAACAAAGGTAGTAAAAGTATAACACAAGATAATTACTCCGACATTTTCAAAAACCACAGTCTGTAAAACCGCTAAAACTCCAAATCAGATGGCTGCGATACAGTCTTTTCCGCCTTTGACGATCTGATCGATTTCAACATTGACCTTTGTCCCTATGGGCAAAAATAAGTCAACACGAGAACCGAATTTGATAAAGCCAGCATCTGTTCCCTGAACCACTTTGTCACCCACCTTGGCGTAGTTTACGATCCTACGAGCGACTGCTCCAGCAATTTGGCGATATAAGATTTTGCCGACCGTATTATTTTCTAACACCACCGTAGTCCTTTCATTCAACTCAGACGATTTGGGATGCCATGCCACTAAGTATTTCCCAGGGTGGTATTTGCTAAAAACAACCGATCCACTGATGGCATAGCGGGTGACATGTACGTTGAGGGGTGACATAAAAATGGACACCTGTAATCGCTTGTCTTTAAAAAACTCTTTCTCAAAAACTTCTTCGATGACCACCACTTTTCCATCCACAGGCGAAATGATGTGGTTTTCGTTGAGAACGGTTCTCCTTTTCGGATTTCTAAAAAACTGAAGTACCAATATCAGTAAGACCACACTTACAACTTGAACGGCTTTTTGGATCCATAAATTTTCAATGCGATACTCAGCCAATAATGCAAGAACTGCACATAGTAAAAATGTGTTGATGATGATTTTAAAACCTTCTTTATGAAACATATTCTTTGTAATTGAGTAATAAATAAAACCAAGGGGCTACAAAAATAGCACTGTCCATGCGATCAAAAAAACCTCCGTGTCCTGGAATCAATGAACCGCTGTCCTTAACTTTTGCATATCGTTTGAAAAGGGATTGAATCAGATCGCCCAAGGTCGCCAAAACACTGGTGATCAAAGCAATGATGAGGTAGTATAGTATGGATTGATTGGCATAAAAATGATGAAAAATTAAGGCTGTGATCAAAGTGAAAATGAGTCCTCCAACAAAACCTTCCCAAGTTTTTTTGGGGGACACACGTAAGAAAAGAGGATTTTTCCCCAGCTTTTTTCCAATGAAATAGGCACATGAGTTGTTGATCCAAATCAGCACAAAAAATAATAAAATGTTTTGGGGTTGATATTGGTTGACATTTCCAGCCAGAGCAATGATAAAAAAACATCCCAAACCAATATAGAATAAGCTGAGTAGGGTTCTGGAAAGATAACCCAATGATATACTTTTGTTACTATAAAGCCAATAGATCAAAAAAACATGAGCCATAAAAACACTCAGTAATGGGTAGAATAATTCGGGTGTATTGATTTTTGATTGGTAGAAATTGTATGCAAGAAGGATGGCCAACGCAATGGGCATATAACTTTTGTGATTGACCAGTCGCTGAAATTCAACCATTGCCAAGCCTGAAAAGATCAGAATCACCAAAGTAAAGATCAACCGATCATAGTAAACAGACCCCAGTATCAAACCGACATAAAACAGTCCTGAAATTCCTCTGACAAATAGTTCTCTCATTAACTCAATGCTCTTGAAGAACTAAATATAGGTTTTTCGCACTATTCCCATACGATAAAAAATCTTTTTCGTCTTTTGAGTTTTTCACATTCAGTGTGGTGATGTTATTGGGCAGATGATCGGCATACTTGTTTTTGAGCTGGCTCATTCCTTCGCTCACATCGTTTACAAAGTTGTCCAGACCCGAAAAAACAATAAAAAAATCGGGTAGGGTATCGAGTTTAAAATCTTTGAGTTGGTGATGACAAATCAGCACTGTTCCTTTGTTGGCGATCAAATACTCACAGCTGATGAGCAGGGCTTTGAACTTTTGGGGATCAATAGAATCGGCTGAGGGTTCCAGTCCGAACCTCTGGATCAGTTGGGGATCAAAACACAATACGTCTTGACTGGACCAATGATTTTCTTCTAGAATGAGTTTAAAAAAATCATCGGTGGATTTTACATCCTCACTGTAGATAAATTTTCCTCCTTTTTGGGTAAACTTTTCGGCAAAAATGATTTCGACATCATTTTTCTTTTCAGGAAGGTAGGGGCTGTTGGCCCCTGTGTCTGGATTGTTTTTTTTTCTACCGAACAGTTGATTCCAGAACCCCACAATAGATTAGTTGACTGCTACCTTCACTCCATCTTTACCGTCTTCTTTCTTGTCGGGTTTCACATCATAGGGTCGCTCTCCCAGGATATTGAAAAGATCATCTTTGAAAATCACTTCTTTTTCCAACAACCTTTCGGCAAGTTGCATGAGCTTGTTTTTGTTCTTTTTCAAAAGATCACAAGCCCTTTTGTATTGTCGCTCGATGATGTCAGAGATTTCCTTGTCAATCACCTGTGCTGTTTTTTCGGAATAAGGCTTTGTAAAACTGTTTTCCATCTGACCGGTGGAGTCGTAATAGGTAATATTACCTAAAGTGTCGTTCAGACCATAGATAGAAACCATGGCTCGAGCTTGACGGGTAACTTTTTCCAGATCACTGAGTGCACCAGTAGAAATTTTATTAAACATAATTTTTTCAGCGGCTCTTCCTCCCAGTGCTGCACACATTTCATCCAACATTTGCTCCGTTCTGACGATCATTCGCTCTTCGGGTAAGTACCATGCCGCACCAAGGGATTGACCTCGGGGTACGATTGTTACTTTTACCAAAGGGGCAGCGTGTTCGAGCAACCAACTGACCGTGGCATGTCCTGCTTCGTGAAATGCGATGGTTTTCTTTTCCTCTGGTGTGACAATTTTATTTTTCTTTTCCAGTCCTCCTACAATACGATCTACAGCATCGAGAAAATCTTGCTTACCTACCGACTTTCTGTTTTTTCTCGCAGCAATCAGTGCAGCTTCGTTACAAACATTGGCAATGTCGGCACCTGAGAAACCAGGTGTCTGTTTGGACAAAAATTCTACATCCAAACTTTTTACACTTTTTAACGGCTTGAGGTGAACTTTGAAAATCTCCCTTCTTTCATTTAAGTCGGGCAGATCAACATATATCTGTCGGTCAAATCGACCAGCACGCATTAGTGCTTTATCCAAAACATCCGATCGGTTGGTCGCCGCCAATACGATGACATTGGTATCGGTACCAAAACCATCCATTTCTGTAAGCAATTGGTTCAATGTATTTTCTCGCTCATCGTTAGAGCCAGTAAAATTGTTTTTTCCTCTGGCACGTCCTATGGCATCAATTTCGTCTATAAAAATGATAGCAGGAGATTTGTCTTTGGCTTGTTTGAATAAATCTCTAACCCTTGAGGCACCTACTCCTACAAACATTTCGACAAAATCCGATCCGGATAGGGAGAAAAAAGGCACTTTGGCCTCACCAGCCACCGCCTTGGCCAATAGTGTTTTACCCGTTCCCGGAGAGCCAACCAAAAGGGCTCCTTTGGGGATCTTACCGCCCAATACGGTATATTTTTTAGGGTTTTTGAGAAAATCGACAATCTCCTGAATTTCTTCTTTGGCACCCTCCAATCCGGCTACATCCTTAAAAGTAGTTTTGACCTCGGTATTTTGATCGAATAGTTTTGCTTTGGATTTTCCAATATTAAAAATCTGACCTCCAGGCCCTCCAGCTCCTCCGCCAGACATTCTTCGCATGAGGAAAATCCATACTCCGATGATGATGATGATGGGAAGAAAACCAAGGATGACATCCATCCAACGATTTTCAACGGTCATAAACTCATAACGGAACTGTATGCCTTTGTCCTCAGCCTGCTCCAGTTTTCGTTGGAAAAGTTCCAAGTTCCCCACTTCAAATTCATAGTGTGGGCCACCAGTGTTTTCCTGACCTAAGATGTTCTTGGATTTTATGCTCTTGTGAACGCTTTTCTCCAAACCATAACTGTTGAGGGTAACTTTAGCCAACTTTTGATTAACCACAATCACTTGTTCAACATCGCCTTCGTTGAGATATCGCTCAAAATCCGAAATATTCGTTTTGCTGATCGATTGCCAGCTGCCATCTCCCCCAAACATACTCATACCCAGCAGTATGGTAATGATAACGGCATAAACCCAATAGGGGCTGAACTTTAACTTATTATTGTTATTGTTTTTGTTGTTTCCTTCTTTCATAGTCAATTAATAATTCGATGCGATTTTTGTGGTTTTTGCATCTCCCCAAAGTTCTTCAATATTGTAGTATTCTCTGATTTGTTTCTGAAATACATGAACGATTACATTGACATAATCTATCAAAACCCATTCAGCGTTGTCATTTCCTTCGGTGTGAAAAGGCTTCTCTTTCAAATCTTTACTTACCGTTTTTTGAATCGAGCTAACAATGGCGTTGACGTGGGTATTCGAACTTCCAGTACACACCACAAAATAGCTACAAACAGTGTTCTCAATATCCCTGAGATCCAAAAGACTTACGTCTAGTCCTTTTACATTATCAATGCCCGAAATGATGTTTGATATAAGGGCATCCTCAGTGGACTTCGGTTTTGACATTAAAAAATTTTAGTTTTACACAAATTTATTACATTTTATATTCATAGCGTTCTAAACCATGAGCTATTTCAATACAATCAAACTTGATGCCACAGCCTCCTCAAACGACTGGCTAAAGAATAAGTATATGGAGGGGGATTGCTCCGACGGAGATGTGGTGTGGGTGAGAAACCAAACCCAAGGGAGGGGGCAAAGGGATAAGCTTTGGCAAACCGAACCCATGAAAAACCTAACCTTCAGCCTGTTTAAGCTTTTTCCCAAGCTGACCCTGGAAAACGCTTTTACCATCAATTGTGCGGTAACTTTGGCGGTCACAAAGGCACTGTCTGAGATTGCGAACATTGAATTTATGTTAAAATGGCCCAACGACATTTTGTCAGGTAATAATAAAATTGGAGGAGTTTTGATTGAAAACATGGTCAAAGGAAACCGGATTAATGGCTCCATCATCGGCATTGGGATCAACATCAATCAAGAGCGTTTTGAAGGACTTCCCCATGCGAGTTCTCTGTTTCTAAAAACAGGAGTTAAACTAGAAATTGACCAGGTTCTCAACCGGATTTTATCCGCTTTGGAGGGCTATTTCAATAGGCTGTCTGCCGACAGTTTGCCAGCATTAAAATTGGAATACGAAGCCATGCTTTTTCGAAAAGGAAAAATATCTACGTTTGAAGACCAAAAAGAAAAATTCCAAGGAGTCATCAAAGGCATTACTGACAAAGGCTTGTTAATCATTCAAAAAACTTCGGGAGAAGTCCTCAACTATCCCCATGGGGCCATTAAAATAATATTCTAAGCGGGTTGCCATTCGGAAGGAGAGCGCCTCCAGGATTTAAGCACTGAAATTTCCTGAGCTTCGATATAATTGGATTTTTCGGCTTCAGTAATCAAATGATCATAATCACTCAAAGTGTGGAGTTGGATGTTTTCGGCTTTGAAATTCTCCACAGCCAAATCAAACCCATAATCGAATAGCCCCAACATACCCAAGACCTCAATCCCTTCTTTTTTGAGTGCTCTTACCGCATTGAGACTGCTTTTTCCCGTAGAGATCAAATCCTCGATGACCAATACCTTTTGGTTACGATCCAGCTGACCTTCAATTTGATTTTGTCTTCCGTGAGATTTAGGCTCTGGCCTGACATAGACAAATGGAGCATTGAGAACATCAGCGACCAACATCCCTATTCCAATCGCTCCAGTAGCCACTCCTGCCACCACATATCCCTCACCGTAAATTTCTTGGGCTTGTTCGGCTATTTTTTGAGCCAAAAAACTTCTTGTTTTAGGATGAGAAAGTGCAATCCTATTGTCACAGTAAATGGGTGACTTCCAACCACTGGCCCAAGTAAAAGGATTTTTTGGATTCAATTTTATTGCATTAATTTGCAGTAGGGATTTAGCGGTCTTATGTGCCGTCTCTTGATTATAAATCATAAGCAAATGTATAAAGTTTTTTTCAATAGAAAGGTTGTTTTACTGACCACAAAAATAGTTGATCACGACGATGAAACGCCTTTATTCTATATTAAATATAGTGACCAAAAACAGATTATTTCTGCTTTGAAATCCAAAAAAACGAAGGCCATTTATTTATATCATGCTAAGGAGGACAAGTTGTGGAAAAAGCTGTTAAAAATATTCTCTTTGGTCGAGGCTGCAGGAGGTCTTGTTGAACATCAAAGCGGTAAGGTTTTATTCATCTACAGGAATGAAAAATGGGACCTGCCCAAGGGTAGGGTGGAAAAAAAAGAGATTTTAATTGACGGAGCAGTAAGAGAGGTGATGGAGGAAACGGGAGTAAAGGATTTGATCGTCAAAAAGAACCTCAACCATACCTTTCATCTTTTTTCGAGGAATGGTAAATATAAATTGAAGAAAACCTACTGGTATTTGATGACCACTTCCTACAATGGTGTTTTGGAACCTCAATTGGATGAGGGTATTGTAAAGGCTGAATGGAAAACCAAGGAAGAAATTCCCGATTTAATGAAAAATGCCTACCATAATATCAAAATACTTTTGGAAGAAGTTGAGTTGATCTAAATTAAATCTTCACCGTGGCAGGTACCAGTTGGGTGTAATCCCCTTGGTTGGAAATGATCTCTCTGACAATACTGCTGCTGATAAAAGAGGTTTTGGCTGCGGTGAGAAGAAAAACCGTTTCGATACCAGACAACTTTCTATTGGTGTGGGCAATAGCCTTTTCAAATTCAAAATCTGCGGGGTTTCTCAATCCTCTAATGATAAAATCGGCTTGAACTTTTTTGCAAAATTCAATGGTCAATCCCTCGTACTGGGTCACGGAAATGCTTTTGAACTCGGCAAAAGTATCTTTAATAAAAGTCATTCTCTTGTCCAGAGGAAACATGTATTTTTTATCGGAGTTGGTACCCACCCCAATGATGATCTCATCAAAAAGGGGAATACTCCGCTGGATGATGTCCAGATGTCCCAAGGTAATGGGATCAAAGGAACCGGGAAAAACAGCACGTTTCATCCCACTAAATTAGTGGTTTTTTCATTGCCTCTGTCAGCAATGATTCGAAAAAGTCTGACAATTCAATTCCTGCAGCACTAACTTGTTGTGGGATAAGACTGGCGGCGGTCAAACCAGGGATCGTATTGACCTCCAACAAATGGGGTGTTCCCCCTTCAATAATAAATTCACTCCTACATACCCCGCTGAGTCCCAATTGTCGATATAGTTTTTTTACATTATTATGCACTTCTTCAACGGTGTTTGCATCCAGTCGCGCCGGGGTGATCTCCTGAGATTTTCCGTTGTATTTTGCATCATAGTCAAAAAAATCGTTTTCAGAGATGATCTCGGTAATGGGCAATATCATGACTTCACCATCGATTCCATAAGCTCCTACAGAGATTTCTGTTCCGACCAAAGCTGCTTCTATGATCAACTGATTGTCTTCTTTCAAAGCGGTAGCGATGGCTTCATTCAGGTCTTGTTTTTCATATACTTTTACGATTCCATAACTGCTTCCAGATCGATTGGGTTTGACAAAACAGGGCAGACCTACCTTCTTCGCTATGGCGTTAATGTCCAAAGGATCTCCTAGATCAAAAATGAATGACTTTGCCACTGGAATCTCCCACTCTTTGACCTTTTCCAGGCAATCTCGTTTGTTAAAAGTCAGGGCTGCTGTCTTTTGATCACAGCTGGTATGGGGGATTTGAAGTTGCTCCAAAATTTCGGCCAACTGTCCATCCTCTCCTGGAGTTCCGTGAATGGCATTGAATACTACATCAAAATGAACCGTTTTGCCATCCCTTTTGAATGTGAAATTTTTCGGGTCAAGAGGGTAGTGGTTTTCTTGTGAATCGATTACTGTCCATTGGCTTTTATCAACTACTATTTTAAAGCAGTCCCAATGAGATGGCGACATAACTTGATATACTGTGTTTCCGCTTTCAAGAGAGATTTCTCGTTCGGAGGAATATCCTCCCATGGCGATTCCCACTACCTTCTTACTCATCAAATAGCTTTTAACAAAGGTATTGCATTTAAAATTAATCCTTAAGCGCATTGATTTATTATCTTTGGGAAAGTTATTAGACAATGAACTTTTTAAAATTTCTTATCAGTAAAACATTGCTCGTCCAATTCATTCTTGCTTTTTTGGCGACCTTGTTGTTTGTTTATCTAACGCTTAGCTTTTTAAAACACTTTACCTTACACGATAAACATCAAATAGTGCCGGATCTAAAGGGCATTTCCTTGATCAATTTACCCCAAATCACAGCGGATAAAAACCTCAGGTACGAAATCATTGATTCTTCAAAATTCACTCCCAATTTGCCGCCGCTTAGCGTTATAGAGCATCAGCCAAGTTCTGGACAAATGGTAAAGAAAAACCGAATGATCTATGTCACTTTAAATCCCTCTAGCTATAGGAGAATCAGCGTCCCCGATGTAGTTCAGATCACCCGAAGAAATGCAGAAGTCACTTTGTTATCGGTAGGGTTTTCCATAGGAGAAATCAGTTATAGAGACAATATAGGTAAGAATATGGTTTTGGAAATGCGTTACAGAGGCGAACCGCTCGAAGCGGGAACATTACTGCAGAAAACAGCAGCAATAGATTTGGTTTTAGGAAATGGGAAAAGAAACTAAACCGATTGTCGGGACTGAAATTACCGACGATCAACTGTATGAACATTACGCATTTCATGCCGACCTAGGGCAAGAGCCTTTGCGGGTTGACAAGTACCTTATGAATCGGGTCGAAAACGCCACCCGAAATAAAATTCAGCAAGCCGCAAAATCTGGAGCCATAAAAGTCAATGATACTTCCGTCAAATCCAATTACAAGGTCAAAGGGGGTGATCATGTCAAAGTGGTTTTTTCCTATCCTCCTCATGAAAATTTATTGATTCCAGAGGCCATTGATTTGGACATTGAATTTGAAGACGACGATCTGATTGTGGTCAACAAAAAAGCGGGAATGGTAGTTCACCCTGGACATGGAAATTATACCGGAACCTTGATCAACGGTTTGTTGTATCATTTCGAGCAATTACCAATGAATTCAAGTAATAGGCCAGGTTTGGTACATCGGATTGACAAAGATACCAGTGGACTGTTGGTCGTCGCCAAAACCGAATCGTCCATGGCCAATCTTTCCAAACAATTTCAAGACAAAACTTCCTCGAGAAAGTACGTGGCTTTGGTTTGGGGAGATGTCAAAGAAGATGAAGGAACCATAGAGGGACACATTGGCAGGCACCCCCAAAACCGACTACAAATGACTGTTTTCCCCGATGCCAGTTCAGGAAAAATGGCCATTACCCACTATAGTGTAATCGAAAGGCTGGGCTATGTTACCCTCATAGAATGCCGATTGGAAACGGGCAGAACCCACCAGATTCGTGCCCATATGAAATCCATCGGTCATACTTTATTCAATGATGCCCGTTATGGGGGGGATAACATACTCAAGGGAACGACCTTTACCAAGTACAGACAATTTGTTCAAAATTGTTTTACCCTTTTGCCAAGGCAAGCGCTTCACGCCAAAAACTTGGGGTTTGAGCACCCCTCTCAAAAAAAATGGATGGATTTTGAGGCCCCCTTACCCCAAGACATGAAAACAACCATTGATAAATGGAGGAATTACGCCCAGCATAAGCAATTCTGATCCTTTTATCAGTCCAGACAATTCTTTTGAATTGGTTTTCAAGCGAATTCCTTATAAATTTGAAAAAAAGTCGAATATGAAAATGGTCATTTCCCCGGCAAAATCACTCAATTTTGAGTCCAATTTGCCTACCGAACATCATTCAAATCCTTGTTTTCTGGCAGAGGCCAACCGCATCAACGAATTGCTAAAACAGAAAAATCCCAGTGAACTTTCACAAATGATGAAAATTTCTGAAAAACTCGGAAACCTGAACTGGGAAAGAAATCAAAATTTCAAAACACCTTTCAATAAAGAGAATGCCCGGCCAGCAGTTTATACTTTTGATGGTGATGTTTATTCTGGATTGGATGTTTACACCCTTCCCACGGAAAAAATAAAAACCCTTCAAAACAGTCTCCGCATCCTTTCGGGGCTCTATGGGGTTCTAAAGCCATTGGATCTGATCCAACCGTATCGTCTGGAGATGGGGACTAAATTCCCAATTGGTAAAAACAAAAATCTGTACGATTTTTGGAAGCAAAAAATAACTACTTTCATTAATGACGAAGTAGAGGAAAACGAATTATTTGTGAATTTGGCCAGTAACGAATACTTTTCTGCTATAGATGCCAAAGTACTTAATACAGCAGTCATAACCCCTCAGTTTAAGGATTACAAAAATGGCACCTTAAAAATGATTTCTTTCTATGCCAAAAAGGCCAGAGGAATGATGGTGCGTTATCTGCTGGATCAAGAAAACCCTACAGCCGATTCACTACTGCGTTTTGATTATGGTGGGTATGCCTACAGCGAGGAACATACCGAATCTCCTTTAGCACCTGTATTTATTAGATAAGTCATAGCAAAGAAGGATTGATGCCCATGACATGACTCTTGATGTAGGATGCCAAAAACTCTTGATCCAACCCGCTTCTACCGTTCAGATCACTGGAGTAGATCAATTCCTTGTGGTCAAGTTCGAGATACTGCATTAACATCGGTATGGATTTGGGAGCATAGCTATAATGCCAAGGTTCATATTTAAAACCGCTTCGAAGCTCATCTTTGGTATAGGGCAATAAAAAACCATAATCTTGGGCATACATTTCCATCCATTCTCTCAAAGTATTGTAGGGTCCGTTGCCGTGAAATTTTTCAGTAAGCAAGACATCACCTTCCTCTGCTGGTCCTGCATCTATGATGTCAAGATCCGTACCCCAATGATGGCGTGAAGTACCAGGAAGGGTTGAGTATTCAATGATTTTTGCTATTGCTGCTCCATCACTCATGCCTTCGTTTTTAAATCGTAAAAATTTCCTATTCCAAATACTTTTTTGTTTTTCAAAAGAGCGGTAGGAGGAAACCACTTTCAGAGTGATACCCTGCTTTTGGGCTGCTGCCGACATTTCCCGAAAGGCTTTGTCGGCCTCGGGTAGCAAAGCGTAATTTTTTCCCACAAGCTTTGGACTTCCCTTACCAATGAGTAATTGTGGATCAGTTTTCATGCTTATATCAGATTCAAAGTGGCTTAAGCCCACTATGGCCAAGCCCGTATTGATAAACTCTAGTCGATTCATAATCAATAAACTATTGATCTATTAAGGCGTTACTTCAGAAGGGTGAATTTTTGATTTCCACACTCAGAATCAATATAAAATTACATCATTTTCTTGGAGTCTAAAAAAGGTAAAGTCATCGATGCCTAATTTTAACGCTATTTATGATCATTTGAATAAATTAGCTTGTTATCTTTAAAGAATGAAAAAAATCCACTTACTTTTTTTTCTACTGCCCATAATGCTTTTGGGTCAACAGCGAAAACTGATTAAGGGACAGTTGATCTATCGCAACCGCAATGTGGTAGCCGCCAATGTGGTAAACAATACCGCCCAACTCAACACCATTACTGATGGAGAAGGAGGATTCGAGATTGAGGTAGCTTTGGGCGATGAGGTCGTTTTTTCCTCTGTTCAATACCTGATCAGAACTGTGAAAATAACCCCTGAAATTTTAAAAAAAAATAGATTGATCATTACGGTCAATGAAAAAATAAATGCACTTGAAGAGGTAGTGGTCACCCCAGAAAACACCGAAAAGTTTCTCGACCTCAAGGAAGAAGAATTTAAAGGCTTTGACTACAATAGAGACAAATCTACAGAACTGGAGAATACCATCGTTACTCAAGGACAACTGCGAAACGGCCTAAACATTATTAACATAGCAAAATTGATCGCCAAAGCGGTCGGCAACAAAACAGAGGAAGAAAAACAAAAATTAAAACCCAGTGAAATTCTGACTTATGTCTTTAGCGATGATTTTTTTATTAACGACCTCTCCCTGAAAAACGATCAAGTCATTGGTTTTTTGGAACATATTGACAAAAGTTTACCCTCCAAAAAGTTACTCAAAACAGGTCAGCAATTTCAGTTGATTGACTATTTGATTTCTGAAAGCCAAATCTATCGTGATAAATTAAATGCAAAATGACCAAGTTGGTTTTAGGTTTTTTTTACTGTCTTTTCACAGCGGTTTCCTTCCACAATTTTTATGTTTCTACCACTTCGGTTAGGTTTGTGCCTGACGAAAAATCGCTACAAATCACCACACAGGTTTTCCTTGACGATTTTGAGGCAGTTCTTCGACAAAATGGAAATGATAAAACCCGATTGTCACCAGAGGTTGACCAAGGAGAAATAGACAGTTTGGTAGAAGAATACTTCCGAAAAAATATCACATTTATGGCCCATGGTAAAATCATGGATTTTGATTTCTTAGGTAAAGTTTACAAAAGTGATGTTTTGGTGGCCTATATGGAACTTCAATTGGATTCTATTGCGCCTCCATTGAGTATTGAAAACACCATTTTCTTTGATTATCTTCCAGATCAAAAAAACATCATTCACCTCAAACTCGATTCCAAACGAAAAAGTTTTTTGGCGGTTTCCTCCAAATCCGTTTTCGAAATTCCAAAGGACTTTTTGAATTTGAATAATTAAAAGATTAAATCATAAATTGCAATAAAATTCCCAACTTAAAAACCGATCTTATGAAAATCATCAAACTAAAACTTCTTCTCTTTTCTTTTTTGTTTTTGCAGTTTTCTTTGGATGCTCATGCCCAGAGTGACTCCCTGCCCACTGTTGGCCATTCCAATAACAATAAGTTCAAACAACTAAAAGATGAGTTGGCCACCCCCAATAGCTACAGGACAGCCTCTGGAGCACCAGGTAGAGACTATTACCAGCAAAAGGTGGACTACGTTATGGACATAGAATTGGATGACGAGAACAAAAAAATATATGGTGAGGAAGAAATTACCTACACCAACAATTCTCCAGACGACTTGAGCTATTTGTGGGTTCAATTGGATCAAAATATCCGTAAAAAGGATGCACCAGCTTTGGAAAAAAACGGTGAGGGTGCCGAACCCATTCTTCGCGTCGAAACCTTTGTTAATTCATATTTTAAAGAACCTTTTGATGGTGGGTTTAATATAGATTGGGTTAAGGATGAAAATGGAATCCCTCTAAAACACACCATCAATATGACCATGATGCGAGTGGACTTACCCCAGCCTCTGAAAAGTGGAGATCAATTTAAATTTTCAATCAAATGGTGGTATAATGTCAACAATCATATCGAAAATCGTGCCCGATCAGGATATGAGTATTTTCCTAAGGATGGTAACCGCGCATACGTAATCGCACAGTTCTTTCCCAGATTGGCCGTTTACAACGATGTAGAGGGTTGGCAGAATCACCAGTTTTGGGGCAATGGAGAGTTTGCACTCAATTTTGGGGATTATACCGTAAGATTGACCGTTCCAGCCGATCATGTGGTCGAGGCTACCGGTCAGTTGCAAAACCCAAAAGATGTCCTCTCACGTGAGGAACTCAAAAGGTATCGACAAGCACAAACTTCTTTCGACAAACCCGTAATCATTGTCACGGAGGAGGAAGCCATAGAAAGAGAAAAAAGTATTTCTAAAAAGAAAAAAACCTGGGAATTCAAAGCCGAAAATGTTAGGGACTTTGGTTTTGCAAGTTCTCGAAAATTCATTTGGGAGATGATGGCTGTAAAATTGGGAGGAAAGAATGTCATGGCGGTGTCCCTCTATCCAAAAGAAGGAAACCCCCTTTGGGAGGAGTATTCCACCAAAGCCGTTGTTCAAACCCTAAAAACCTATTCCCATCACACCTTTGATTACCCCTATCCTAAGGCCGTATCGGTTCATGCTAAGAACCAAGGAATGGAGTATCCGATGATATGTTGGAATTACGGACGACCCGATGAGGACGGATCCTACTCAGATTCCGTAAAATTCGGAATGATCAGTGTCATCATCCACGAAATTGGACATAATTTTTTTCCAATGATCGTCAATTCTGACGAAAGGCAATGGGGTTGGATGGACGAAGGGCTAGATACTTTTATGCAGTATCTCGCAGAGCAGGAGTTTGGTAAAACCCATCCCACTGCCATAGAGGGCTTGGATAAATATCCTTCCAGAAGGGGAGAACCCATGAAAATTGTAAATTATATGTCAGGGGATCAGAGCTTTATCGCCCCCATCATGTCCAACCCCGAAAATGTTTATCAGTTGGGGCCCAATGCATATGGAAAACCTGCTACGGCCCTCAATATTTTGAGGGAAACAGTTATGGGGAGGGATTTATTCGATCATGCCTTTAAAACGTATTCCCAAAGGTGGATGTTCAAGCACCCAACACCCGCAGATTTTTTCAGAACCATGGAGGACGCTTCTGCAGTTGATTTAGATTGGTTTTGGAGAGGTTGGTTTTACACTACAGACTTTGTAGATATTGGAGTCAAGGAGGTCAAACAGTTTTTTGTTTCCAATGAACCCAGTAAAGAGGTTTTAGAAATGCTTAAAAATTATGGTATGACACAGGCCGATTTACCCCCTGTGGTTTTTACAATGGTAGAGGATAACGAAGATTTCAAGTCGGAGTACAGATCTGGAAGCCCTGTAGATCATTCCCAGGCCCTAAAATCTCATATGGAGGAAAACGTCAGTGAAAAGAATGCTGTGATCAAAATTCCCAAAAACTTTTATGAGATTACATTCGAAAAACCTGGAGGTTTGGTGATGCCGCTGATCGTTGATTATACCTATGCTGATGGTAGTTCAGAACGTGTTAGGTATCCAGTGCAGGTATGGCGAAAAAATGACAATGAAATCAAAAAAGTAGTCGCTACAGATAAAGAAATTATCGGTATTGAGGTAGATGCCGATCAAGAAACGGCCGATATTGACCTGTCAAACAACAGTTGGCCCAAAACCGAGGAAATCTCAGAATTTGATCAATTTAAAGCCAAGATGAAAAACTAAAAGTCTTTTTATTTATAACATCATTTCATTTTGAGTTTTCTTAAGGTCTAGGTTGTTCACCATTTTATATCTTTGTTAAAAAAATAGTTCATGTATCTTTTTATCAGCGGTGCCGAGATCGTATTTATTTTCTTTATCGTGCTGCTTATCTTTGGGGCCGACAAGATTCCTTCTATTGCCAAATCACTCGCCAAAGGGGTAAATCAGGTAAGGAATGCTACTAACGAAATTAAATCGGAAATTCAAAAATCTGTTCACACTAAAAATCCTGCGGGCGGGATGGGCAAAGAATTGAAAAACCAAGTAGATAAGGTCAAGGAAGATTTTGATGAATTGACCGATTCAATCAAAAGAGACCTTTAGATTTTTCGACATATCATCAGACCGTCTCTGATGGGGAGTAACAAAGTTTCTATTGCTTTATCAGCTTTTACTTTATCGTTAAAATCTTTCAGCCCCAAAGTTTCGCTGTCCTTTTCGGGAATATCGTTATGGAGTACTTTTCCACTCCAGAGTACATTGTCCGCAATAATGACTCCTCCCTTATTTAACTTGGGTAGGATCAAATCAAAATAGTGACTGTAGTTGGACTTGTCGGCATCGATAAAGACCAAATCAAAATTTAAATCAAGCTCTGGAATGATTTTTTTCGCGTCGCCTTGGTGACTAAAGATTTGATTTTTGTGATTACTCTTATTAAAATACTTTTTTTGAAAATCAAACAATTCCTCGTTGATTTCAATGGTGTGGATGGCTCCATTTTTTTTCAAACCCTCGGCCAAACAAAGAGTAGCATAGCCGGTATAAGTTCCTACCTCAAGTATTTTTTCAGGGCGAATCAATTGGGAAATCATACTCAAAAAACGGCCTTGTAAATGACCACTAATCATCCTTGGCTGCAATACTTTTTGATGGGTTTCTCTTTGGAGTTCTTTCAGCAGCTCCGATTCCTCTTGGGAGTGGCTTTCTGCATATTGCATGATGTCATCATTGATAAAATCCATCGCAAACTTTATGGTTTTTTAACGATTTTATTGGGTCGAGCATATTCCAGTCTTTTTTGTAATTGAGGGAGGGCATACCCATCAAGCCCGTTGATGGCAACAACTTCTCCGGATTCTAACTTGACCCAACCATCCTCTTGCAGAAGATGATCCTTAACAAAAACATGTTCTATGGCAGCTATGATCAATACACAACCGTTTTCTTTGATTTCGTATTCATTCAGATACCTACATCCCAAACCAACGGGAGAACCTTTTACAAATGGAGCATACCAATCCAATCGATACTCAGATTCCAATTGAGTTTGATCAAATTCCGAAATATTTTCATCGTATTTAGCACTGGTGTGATGGGCTTGTTCAATTTGACCCAAAGAGACGTGGTTTACGGTAAAGACTTTGTTTTCTTTGATGTTTTTGTATGTGTCTCGAGGAACAGTATTGGGACGCAAAGTAAAGTGTAGCAATGCAGGATTGCTACCCAAGTGGGTGATGGAGCTGAAGATGGCAACATTTTCGTCGCCAGAGTCGGATTTTGTACCGATCATATTGGCGGACTTGTAGCCCGTAATGCTGTTGATCAGGTTGAGACGGTATAGTTTTGAGAATCCATGAATGTCATCGGTATTGAAATGTTGCATTATTGTTGTTTAAGAATTGGATTGTTTATCATAATAAAGGATGGCGGCCAATAATCCAATTACGATGACCACCAAGCCCGTAATAAAAAGGTAATGATCTGAAATGGTATTGGTAGATAAAAAACCGTCTTGAGTTACTTTCTGATCGACAAATCGTATGACTATTCCCAAGGGAATCAATAGTAGTAAAAATCTAAATTTTTTTATTTTTTCTTTCATGGATTTATTTTTAAATGATTTAGAATCTCATAACCTTTGATGATCAAAACAATCATTACACCTGTGTGGTTTGGAATGATTTTAATCTTATTGGTTCAACAATCGATTTTTGGGTCTCTAATGCTCTAAAATATAAAAACCAAATAACTAATTCATATCGATTTTAAAGAATCCTTTTTTATTTGAGGGTGATCGAATTTAAAAGATTTTATGCACTTGAGGTGAGCATTTTCAAAATCTTCGAATGTGTCAATACAATTTTTTACTGATGGCATTTTATTTTTATTGTCAAGAAAACTATCATTACTAAGAATTTCAGTACACAGACAAGCATCTGCATCTTTGATAATATCATCTGTTCGAATGACATAGATCAAAAGGAATAGAGAGAAAAATACAGTTAGAATTAAAATTTTATTCCTCATTTTCTTGTTGGTTGAACATTAAAGGTAATTATTAGTCTGTAAATGAATAAAAAAATTGGGCGGATTGAAGAAACCCGCCCAATTCACGAAATAATAAAAAAACCAAACAATTAAATTAACTAAACTAAGTATGAAATCTTGTGTAAAAGAATAACTTAATTATGGTGTAAAAGTATAATGCTTTTTTTAACCAGCCTACACAAAATTACTTCACAGAATTGTTTTTATGACTTACATAAAATATTTGTCTGGATTTTTTCAAATCTTTAATCACAAAGATCGAAATTGATAAATTCGCAAAGAATTGCTTATTTATATAAATTTAATATCACAAAAAAATCATTTTCACTCAATTTGATAAGAATTATCTAACCTTTCATTGATATTGGGGAATAATTCACATTTGCTAAAATGGTCAAACTTTATACAAACAAGTAAAGCTATTTATTTTGGTACTCTTTATTGATTGCTTAATTTTACGCCCCATAGGGTGTTTAGCTCAGTTGGTTTAGAGCGCTACCTTGACAGGGTAGAAGTCGGGGGTTCGAATCCCTCAACACCCACAAGGGTTCACAGAGATTGTGAGCCTTTTTTTGTTTCCCTTACTGAACTTTTACTGAACTTTTTTACAAATTCCTCACTTTTCTCTTTCAGTATTTTGCATCATAGAAAAGATATGTCGAACATATGTTACACATGTCTAATAACCCAAACTAAACCCAAAAAAAGGGTTGGGTTTTCTATTTCATCAGAACAGATGGGAAAAAAGATGTTAAAATCTGACCGAATTGTACCTCCTCAATTGTTTATATAGTATAGGGCTTCAATGTACCGAAAGCGATAAGTAAGTACAGGATTCATGAAACCCAATAAAAACTGGGCTTGACAGAGGTTGAGCTGTCGTTTACGCTACAACAATATGAAATATAATAATGTAATAGAGTACTCAAATGCAATAGCAGGAATGTTTGATTGGAATTATACCACATTCATTCGCACCTACAGATACATTACCTCATCGGTAGCAGCTAAGTGGGGTCAAAAAATTGCAAACCGTAGAAATGTAAAAGCAGTTTATGTTTCAGTTGAGCGTGATGCAGCAAAAATGAACCACCTGCATCTTGCAATAGCATCTACGCCAAGTGCAAATCTCAAAAAAAGGATTGCATCTGCTGTAAACATCAGAGAAAATAGCATTGGAAACATTGAACCAATAAGAGGCAAAAAACAAACACTACAATACATCAGCAAACAGCTGACCCGTCAGGAACGG